>Ga0134121_10000709_pt1 | contig 35574 bp, 18 predicted proteins | sample KB301_FD_96463 | JGI IMG/M metagenome (GOLD analysis project Ga0134121, IMG submission 96463) | Terrestrial soil microbial communities without Nitrogen fertilizer from Kellogg Biological Station, Michigan, USA - KB3-0-1 | ecosystem: Environmental > Terrestrial > Soil > Unclassified ...
GACATCCCCGACGCGAATGCCTTCAACACGCCCGGCGGATACGTTTTCATTTCCAGGAAACTAATCGCCTTTACTAAGACGGAAGACGAATTGGCAGGCGTGATGGCGCACGAATTGGGCCACGCCGCCGTACGCCACGCCGCCAGCGACATGTCGGAGCTTTTCAAAAAGATCCTCAACGTTACCCAACTTGGCGATCGCAAGGACATAACTGACAAATTCAACCTCTTGATCGAACGAGCGCGCACGAAGAGTGTTTCGCGGCCTTCGGGCCACGACTCGGCCCAACAGCTCGAAGCAGATCGCATTGGCCTGTTTGCGATGGTATCGGCTGGCTACGATCCAACCGCGTTTTCAGAATTCTTTGCGCGGCTTACGGAAGCGAAAGCCAAGTCAGGGAACTGGTTCACAAACATTTTCGGCGGCTCGACTCCCACCGATAAACGACTGCGCGAGATGATCAAAGCGACGGAACTGCTGCCGCCGGCTTGCCGCGAGAACCGCAACACCAACGCCTCGCAGCAGTATCTAAACTGGCAGGCTGAAGTGGTTTCGTTTCGCCAGGCCCAGGTGGCTGAAGAGTTGCCGGGTCTAATCTGGAAAAAGGAACTCTCGCCGCAGCTCAAGAGCGACATCTGGCACGTGGCCATAGCGGGCGACGGTAAGTATTTCCTGACTCAGGATGATTTCGCGGTCACTATTATTCAACGCGAGCCGTTGAAGGTAGCTTTTCAGATACCCACGACCGATGCTCGTCCGGCGTCCTTTACGACCGACGGCAAGTTCGTCATGTTTGGTACAGATTCATTGCGGTTTGAAAAATGGAGTATCGCCGAAGCCAAACCGGTCGAGGTCCGCGAATTAGTGATCAGGCGCGACTGTTGGGAACAGATGTTTTCGTCTGACGGCAAATACCTGGCCTGTGTTGACTACGACTTGGGTTTGAGCGTGATTGAGACAGAAACAGGAAAGAGAATCTTTCAGAAGAAGGAGTTCGCGAAACTAAACTTCTTCGAGCTTATAATGTGGGCGCTTCGGGATGACGACGAAGATACTTCGCATGAGAACACTTTCTTTAATCTTCAATTTTCTCAGGACTCGCATTATCTTCTCGCCGCGCGTTCAAACAAGTTTCGCTTCCGTATTATCATCGACTCAGTCTCGATCGGTGAGACCGATGCTTTGGCGCTCGATCTTTCGACGCGCAAGCAAATGTCAACGAGCAGCGATCTGAAAAAGGCGACCCGAAGCGCATTCATTTTCCTCAGCCCGACCAAAATCCTCGCGACCATGCCAACGAGCCCTGACGACTCCGGCATATTCACATTTCCTGAGGGCAGGAGGCTCGCGAAGTTTCGCTTGTCTGCAATGGACCTGACCCTTACAGCCAATCCCAACTACGTTATCGTCAAGTATTCAAATAACGCTGTTTCTTTCTTTGACCTGGAGAGGGGCGAGACTATCGGCGGTTTCAACAATTCTAATGTTGCGCTCTGGAACGATGTGCTTATCACTAACCTCGTGTCAGGTAACGTCGGTCTTTCTACTGCGCAGTTTATCGCCGAGACAAAAACTCTCCGCACTATCTCAAAAGGCTCGGTGGAGATCCCGGTGGGCTCGATGAACCGCATTTATACCGCGAATGTTTCCGACAACATGCAATGGCTTGCCGTTTCTTCGAAGACTCGCGGCGCCCTTTGGGACTTGAACACTGGCCAGCGCAAGTTGCACGTGAGAGGTTTCCGAGGCGCCCTGGTCGCTGCTAATGGCACCGCCATTGGCGATTTTCCAAAGCTTGAACCGGAGAATCATAGTCTTGTCCTCCTCGACGGACGAACGAGCGACGTCAACATAGTGCGTCAGATACCTGAGCGAGGTGCGCGACAGTATGGTCGTTTTATGCTCGTTCGCAAGAGTCTCAAAACGAAAGAGAAGAATAAAGAGGGATCGGAGGCGAGTGAGGCCGATGAAGGTAATGAACCGCTGAACCGCGAAGTGCGATTCGAAATGCACGACATCGTCAAGAACCAGGTTGTTTGGAGCAAAGACTTTCCGAAAGAAGCGCCGGGTTACTTCTTCGACGATTTCTCCGGCCGGATGATTTTGTACTGGGGCCTGGGTAGCGAGGCAGGTAAGGCCCGCCTGAAGGAAGACGCGGCTCTGGTGGAACGCTCGCGTCAGATGGGCAATAAAGACGACGACTACCTTCTTGAAATCATCGACGCCTTTCAGAACAAGTCAGTCGGGAGTCTATTAGTGGAGACCGGCAAGGGCTCATTTGATATCGAGACAGGTTTTTCTGAAGGCAACTGGCTTGTTTTGCGCGACGACAACAACCGCGTCCTGGTCTATTCGATCACGGACGGCGAGCTGCGGCACAGATTTTTTGGGGCAAACGCCGCGCTAAATCCGAGAGGCCACCAGATCGCAGTGCAGAATTATCCAGGCGAGCTCACCGTCTACGATCTGGCCACCGGAAATCCGGTAGCGCGCCTGCGGTTCAAAACCCCGGCGGCATTTACACGCTTCAGTTTAGACGGGAAGCGCCTGCTCGTGCTGACGGCCGGACAGGTTGCGTACGCGTTCGACACGGATCGGCTGAAGTCGCCGTGAGGCTGCCGCGCCTTGCTTGACTGACCTTCAACGCTACGTTAGTCTGCACAAACCTACCTGGGGCCGTAGCTCAGCTGGGAGAGCGCATGACTGGCAGTCATGAGGTCAGGGGTTCGATCCCCCTCGGCTCCACCAATCATTCTCGGCAATCACAGTAACAATTGTAGCGATTTCAGTTCAGTGAATGCACTATGGACTGGAGTATATAGGTGGAACGAATGTTCGTCGACCAATGCAAATTCGGCTAACGCTTATTCAGACGACCGTCGTGGCGCAGCAAAACAAGTCGAGATTCTGGATCCGTGAGACCCGAAATTAAACTTTCTGATCTGTTTACGCCGCTCACCGGTGATGGTATAAGGCTTCGAATGTGAAGGATCCTCACGGAGTAAATCCTACAACAAGAGAGCAGAGATTTCTCATCATCGCAGGACTGGGCATTCAATCTCTATTGTAGGAACCGTATAACAATGCCATACTTATGGCACAATCATGGCTAGGAGCGAGAATCCGTCAGGGAGTGTAGCGATTACTATCACCGTATCTGAGCCAATAGCGCGCCTGCTTAAACGACTAGCGAAAGGAGGCCTCTATGGTCGAACCAGAGCGGAAGTAGCGGCGCAGTTTGTTGAAAAGGAGACACAAAGAATCGTTGAATCGGGCTTGGATAAGCTGATCGAAGCGGGTTTTCTGAAATCTGAAGACAGTTAATGGGCGACTTCTACGAATTTTTTGCGGGTGGCGGTATGGTGCGCGCAGGACTGGGTCAAGGTTGGCGTTGTGTATTTGCTAACGATTTTGACCCCAAAAAGGCGCGCGTCTATAGGGAGAATTGGGGAGACGCCGAACTGAATACGGACAGCGTTGAGACGCTGGTAAGTTCGGACCTTCCCGGACAAGCGCAATTGGCGTGGGCCTCGTTTCCATGCCAAGACCTCTCAGTGGCAGGGTCGGGAGCGGGACTTAAAGGCGGTCGTTCCGGTACGTTCCTTCCGTTCTGGAAACTGATGAAGGCTCTCGTTGAAGAAAAACGTGCGCCGTCGCTGATCGTAATCGAAAATGTAAGTGGTACTCTTACCTCTCACCAAGGTAGAGATTTTGCAACAATCTGCCGTGGATTTGTTGACGCAGGATATTCTCTGGGCGCCATCATTATAGACGCCGTACTCTTTGTACCACAGTCTCGTCCTCGCCTCTTTGTTATCGCGGTCAAAGATCGTTCAACAATTCCCAATGATTTAATCGCCGCAGGTCCATTACCAGCTTGGCACAATAAAACGCTTAGGACCGCATTTGCAAAGCTGCCAAAAAGCGTTCAAGCGGAATGGATATGGTGGAATTTACCGCTGCCGCGCACACGAAGATTGTCATTCGCTGACATTATTGAGAATGAGCCTACCGGCACAGAGTGGTTTTCAGAGACTGAAACGAATCGCCTGGTGGGAATGATGAGTAAGGTAAATCGCCTCAAACTTTTAAAGGTGCAACAATTAGGTCGACCAGTTATGGGCGGCGTTTACAAACGAACTAGACGTGATGAGGCTGGTCGCGCTGTACAACGTGCAGAAATTCGGTTTGATAACATATCTGGTTGCCTTCGAACACCCGCGGGTGGTTCGAGCCGTCAAATAATCCTCACGGTCAATGGTGAGTTAGTTAAGGCACGTCTGATCTCTGCCAGAGAAACTGCGCGGTTAATGGGGTTGCAAGACAGCTACAAACTTCCTGAAAATTACAACGAAGCTTATCATCTCACTGGAGATGGCGTGGTCGTTCCTGTAGTTCGTCACCTAGCTAAATACATCTTCGAACCTATCTTAGATTTCGAAACTAAAAAGGGAACTCTGGCGGCCTAACACTAACTAGATCTAAAATCGCAACCATCCACACAAGCCCCATATGGAATCGCCCGAACTCAGGCGCCGCACGATGCAAGCGGTGAGGAGTAAGAATACTCGTCCCGAGCTACTGGTCCGACGTTTACTTTACGCCAACGGTTATCGCTACCGGCTTCACTCAAAAAAGCTACCAGGTTGCCCCGATCTGGTTTTTCCGGGTCGCAAAAAGGTTCTGTTCATTCACGGCTGCTGGTGGCATGGCCATGATTGCCAACGCGGTTCACGCGTTCCCAAGACTAATGTTGTTTACTGGACCAAGAAAGTCATTCGCAATCGAAATCGCGACGCAGATTCGCGCAAGCAGTTAGAGGCGCAGGGGTGGAAGGTTCTGACCTTATGGGAATGCGAGCTGAACGATGGGACCTCAGCCCTGTTGCAGTTGGCGCGATTCCTGGATAAAGCATAAGCAAAAGATGACAAAACAAAACGCATACAAGCTCGGAGGGCCACCTACCGAACTAGACTTTGAAAAGGCTTTGATGTTTTTCCATGCTTACATGTATGGACCTCTTCAAGGAAAGCTACGACTCTATGAGGCGCGCAATGTACGCTCGCCAGGCGCGGCAATGTCGTCTGACTGGGAGGTGTTCGCTTCGATCTTGGTTCGTGATCTTGGGAAAAAACTGGCTGCCGGCATCGACCTAACTGAATACGAAGTCAAGTCCGCAACACAGGGAGGAAGTTACGAATATCAGTATCACAAAAATGCTGGAAAGGAGAAACTGCGACGAGACATGGAAGTGGGCCATCTGTTCTTTGATCATCGCGACAATTTGCGACAGGTTGATCTTCGTTACGCGCATGGATCGTCAATGAAGGACTTTTTCGAAAACTGGCTTAAAAATTATCCCGATCCATACCCTCAACGATATCGAAAGAATATTCCCTTCAATTGGGTCAAGCAAAACGGCGTGTTGTTAATGACCTTGACTGATGGAGAGGTTACTTTCCCCGAACCAACTATTAGTCCTCTAAGAGCATTTCGCCCGCCTAAGACATAGGAAATTTGTAAGGATGTGTGGCTGAATGGCCATCTTTCGTGGTTCGCTCGGGCTCGGACTCTATATTGGTTATTGAGCTAACTTAGGTTTGACAAAAGTAAATCGTAAGAGCCGTAATTGATACAATACCTGCCGCACTGGCAATCATGAGGTCAGGGGTTCGATCCCCCCCTCGACTCCACCAATCTCTTGACCACCAAAGAATTAGACCCGCGTGTATTGAACAACGATAGTTGCTTAGAACAGATCTGAGGTATCGAAAATGGGATCGAGCAGTCTCATTTACGAAATCGAATGAAGCACATTCCCGCCTGATCAATTCCATTTCCCGCCAAAAATAAAGCTGGCACGAGCCTTGATTCTGCGAAGGCGATCAATTCTGTTCGGATTACGCCAGACAAAGGATCAGCTATGGACGTCTTTCTGAAGAACCTCGTCTACTCCGCTCGGATGTTGTGGAAGAAACCCAGCCTGACGATCGTGGCGATCATCGCGATCGGGCTCGGGATCGGCGCGAACACCGCGATCTTTTCCGTAGTTAACACGGTCCTGCTGCAACCGCTTCCATTCCCACAGCCCAAACAACTCGTCAACATCGCGAGCGAACAGCGCAACCAGACGCTCGACGGGCGTGGCACTTTCTCAGTTCCTGACTTCCTCGACGTACAGAAATCCTCGACGTCGCTCCAATACGTCGCCACATTTCAAGGCTCCGGCACGTTCACGACCGATGGCAACGAGCCCGAACGTTTGCTCGGAGCGATGGTTAGTTACGACTACTTCAACGTCCTCGGCGTCAAGCCGGAGCTCGGCCGCGTCTTCACTCCCGACGACGACAAACCCGGCGCAGCGTCAGTCGTGCTGATCAGTCACGCGCTTTGGCAAAGACGTTACGCTGGTGATCCCAACATCATCGGCCGCGAGATCGACCTCGGCGGAAAGACGACCGTCGTTGGTGTGATGCCGGCGGGCTTCGAGTTTCCCATCAGTGATGACAACCAGGACTTCTGGGAACCACTCTTCTCCGCCTCGTTCATGACGAAAGAAGTCCGCGAGGAACGAGCAAACAGATTTCTGCCCGTCATCGGCAGACTCAAACCCGGCGCCACCGTCGACCAGGCAAAAGCGGATCTCGATCTCATCTCTCGTCAAATCGAACAGTCGTCACCAGTCTCAAACACAAACCTCATCTTCAACGCAGTGTCGATGCATGAAGACGTAACGCGCGACTATCGCACGGCGCTCCTCGTCATGCTCGGCGCAGTCGGTCTCGTCCTGCTGATCGCGTGCGCAAACGTTGCCAACTTACTACTCGCGCGCGCTGTTTCTCGACAGAAAGAGATCGCGATTCGTATGGCGCTCGGCGCGAGTCGTCGTCGCATTGGGGGGCAGCTTTTGATGGAAAGCGTTCTGCTAGCGTTAGCGGGTGGCGCCGTCGGATTATTACTCGCGACGTGGGGCACCGATCTTCTCGTGGCTTATGGACCAGCCGACGTGCCACGTCTGCGCGACGTCGGCCTCGATCGTTATGTGCTCTTCTTCACGCTCGGCCTCGCGACGTTGACCGGCATCATCTTCGGTCTCGCGCCCGCGCTGCACGCGTCCAAACCTGCGCCCGGCAACATGCTCAAAGAGAGCGGGCGTGGCGTTTACACCGGTCGCAGCCGGATGCGCAGCGCGTTGATCGTGTCTGAAGTGGCGTTGTCGTTGATGCTGCTAGCAGGCGCGGGACTGCTAATCAACAGCTTCTGGCGTTTACTTCAAACTGACGCGGGCTTCAATCCGAAAGGCGTGCTCGCGCTCGATATTCCGCTGAGCAGAGAAACGTACAAAACAACCGAGGAGCGTGTAGCCGCATTTCAACAACTGATCGCACGAATGAAGACGGTTCCCGGCGTGCGCGATGTTTCGGTGGTGAGCAACGTGCCGCTGTCTGATAACGACATCGAAGTGAGTTTTCAAATCGAAGGTCGCGAGCCTTACAAACCAGGTGAGGAAGCTGTTGCTGATTATACAGTGACCGGCAACGACTACTTCCGAACGATGGACATCGCACTGCTGCGTGGACGCGTATTCACTGACAGCGATACAGCGAAATCACCATCAGTGATGGTCGTCAGTAAAGCATTCACGAAAGTTTACTTTCCCAACGAAGATGCGATCGGAAAACGCATTATCCTCGACGGCCCGAACAAAACGCCGCGCGAGATCATCGGTGTTGTCGATGACGTGCGGCGGAAGGGACTCGATAATGACGTGCAACCGGAGATGTATTTTTCGTACGTTCAGAAACCGGAGCGTCGCTTGAATCTCGTGATTCGATCGACCACGGAAGATGCGTCGCAACTAACACCGGCGGCACGCGCGGAAGTGAAGGCTTTCAATCCGCAACAAATCATATGGCGCGCACAAACACTCGAACAGATGTTGAGCACGTCAGTCGCTCCACGAAAATTCAACATGCTGTTGCTCGGCATTTTTGCGGGCGTCGCGCTTGTGCTCGCGGCTGTTGGTCTATACGGCGTGATGAGTTATTCGGTTAGCTGGCGCACACAGGAGATTGGTATTCGCATGGCCCTCGGCGCGAAGCGCACTGACGTGCTGCGCATGGTTGTGCGACAGGGAATGACGATGACGCTGATCGGTCTCGCGCTTGGTTTGGTTGGCGTGATCGCACTGTCGCGTGTGATGGTGGGGTTGCTTTATGGCGTGTCGCCGACGGATCCGCTCACGTTCACAGGCGTGTCGATCGTGTTGTTGGTTGTAGCGTTGCTGGCGTGTCTGATCCCGGCGCGTCGCGCAACACGCGTCGATCCGATCGTGGCCTTGAGGAGCGAGTGACTATCTACTGGCGCTCTTGTAGAACTCAAGCACATCAACCGGAAACTGCAACGGCGGCGAGATCCGTTGCCAGCCTTTCGGATCGATGAACGTCCCGGGCGCGAACTGCTGCCACGCATTTCGCCCGTGCCTCACATAAACAAACACGCCCGGATTCGACAGACGCACTAATCTCTTCCCTTTTCGCGTTGCACGAACCAGCAGCCCCGCATCTTCCGCGAGATTCACTTCGGGATATCGTAGTCCCTGTGTCCAAAGCTCTTTGCGATACACGAGCGTCCCGCCGTGAACATTGCCTACGAACAAACGTTGATGCAGTGCCGGTTCGGTGGTCCAAAACTCGCCGTGTGGCAGCTCGAGCACGAAAGCATTCTCGAGCCCCGTCAAATCAGCCTTTCCCGCAATGATCGGCATCACCTGGTAACGCAATCGATCAGGTGAATACCAGTCGTCATCATCCCAGTGCGCGATGATCTCGCCAGCCGCATGTTTACACGCGAGGTTGCGCTTCGCACCGATCGTCGTGCGCGGAACGTGGAAATACCGGACGTTCGGCCGTCCCTCAACCAGATCGCGGATCGCATCCTTACCATCATCAACGATGATCAGCTCACAATTCGGATAATCCTGCTGTAGAAACGATTGCAATGCCTGCGGCACATAACGGCGCCGCTCGTACGTCGGCATGATGCACGACACGAGCGGCCACGACGTTTCGACAGTGCGATAGAAGTAAATATCATCGCCGATCAGCGAATCGATGTAGTTGCGCGGCTGTGCATGCCAGTAAACCGCGTTCACGTTTTTTCGACTGGTGTTGTTTGAATGGACAGTCGCCACACACAATCCCGGATCGGCGAGATCAACTACCGCGCGTCCTTTACTGGACCACACAAAGCGCGAGTCTTCGCCAACCTGAATGTCGGGGAATTTGTGACTACTCCAAAAGCTTTTGCGATACGCGAGCGTGTTGCCGGCGACCCACGGTCCTTTTGAAGTCGGGTAGCAATACTCCCACGCCTGATCGCGCGCCGGATCGAAGTACGCCACCCGACTGCTGCCACACATATCTGCGCCACGCTCGATCATCGCCCGCACTTGCGCGCGCACCCGCCACGATGGATACCAGTCATCATCATCCCAATGCACGATGAACTCCCCGCGCGCTTTTTCACACGCAAGATTGCGCTTGGCGCCGATCGTGAGCTTCTGATCGAAACGCACGTAACGAATGCGATCGTTCGCCGGCACTAGATCGCCGACCGTCTCGGTACCGTCATCAACAACCAGCAGTTCGACGTTTGAATAATCCTGGCGGAGGAAACAACGAATCGCCTGCGGAACAAACCTGCGCCGGTTGTGCGTCGGCATGATGCAGGTGACGAGCGGTTCCGAAACCTCAGTTATCGAGGTTGGAGCTACAGTCGTTACCGGGAATGCACGTTTGATTTCGATCAAGTCCGCGGGCGCGAAATTCGGGCATGCATCACCACGACAATGCTCACGATAGTCTGTCTTCTGACCACGCAAACGGGCGCCGCAAAACTTGTCCTGGTAGAGTCGTTTGCTTGTTTCAAAACGGCGGCTTTCCTCAAACCGGCGTCGCACGCTGAAAGCCGGACGATAAACAAAAGCGGCGCACGCCCACACGCCGCGCCAGCCGGCCCGCGCCGCGCGAATGTTGTAGTCCATCTCCCAACATGGACCAAGCGCATAACTTTCATCAGCAGCGCCGACGGCCTCGACTACCTCACGCCGCACGGCATAACAAAAATCACCGAGACTGTATAGCGGCTCGAGCGTACGCACTTCACTGCCAAAACGTCGTGCCGCTTCGTGTGCCGTGGCTACGATCTGTGCGGTGTTGCCCGAGCAGCGTGGGAAAGCAGATTGCTCGTTCCACGAGTTGTTTGTCGATGGACCAGCGAGGCCGTTGTGTGGATCGGAAGCGAGTGCGGCGAGCAGGCGATCGAGCCAACCGGGCGCGACTGTCACACCTGACTCGAGCAGCACCAACACGTCGGTCTCAGTCTGCGAAGCGAGACGATTGAAACACGCCGCAGCGCCATGAGCGTCTGAAGTTGCAGATACCTTCACGCGATTCCATGCAGGCAGCCCGCGCCCGGCGCTTTCATTGAGCACAACACCGTCGAGCAGCACCAGGATCTCGACATCAGGCGACGTGTTTGCGTGCAGGCTGGCAAGCGTCCACCGCAACCGCTCGAGCTGCCCATCTACGTAAATGCCTATCGAAATCGTCTTCATGATCGAATTTCTTGAAGATCATTCTGTGTAATCTGTGGATAAACAACCACCTGCGCTGCACGTCGACGATTCTCGATCACCGCAAGACCAAGATGATCATCTTCGGCAGTGCCACCTTCCGCTGCCCAAAGTCGCACAACGTTGTAACCAGCCGCTTCAATTCTCGCTAACGTCATGGGCACTGTGCCGAGCGCGTAAGTCGCATCGTGGATCAAGATCAAACCTCCCGGACAAACCAGCTCAGCTGCGAGTTGAAACTCCGCCCACACGAATTCGGCTTCATGTACAGAATCCAAAAGCACCGCCTCATACACTTCACCAGCATCCAACGCTGCCTTCATGCCCTCGAGTGAACCCACGCGCCGCGCTTCAATGCAGCTTTGAAAACTCTCCGGCAACATGGCCCAAAGGTCTTCACGCCCGGCAAACAGAAATGGATCGAGCGTGACGACGCGCCCGCCCTCGCGATGTGCAACCGCGGAAGCGAGACAAGCGGCCGAGATGCCGCGCGCAGTACCCGTTTCGAGTACGCGCACGCAACCATTCGCGCGAATCAGGTAATGCAACGTCGCCAGCAGCGGCAGTACGGACGGATCTCTCACCGCAGCATTTTGCCCGTTCGTCAAACCATAAAAGGACCATGCGAGCGCTTTGACTCCCTGGCGTCCGACCCACGCGCGCAGTGTTTCAACAAACGTCGCATAGTTGTCACCGCCCATCTGGCCTGCCAGCGGATCCGCAATCGAAGAAAACTTCCCCTGCCACTGCGGATACTTCCGTTTTGCGCCGCCATTGAAATGAAGAACACGCGGCTCGCGTCCACGCCACGTCGCGCGTAACCTCGATCCCTGCTCGTAGAAATGAATGTCCTGCGCTTGAAGCTGCACGTTGTAAATCGAATCGAGCTCGACACCACACTGCAAACGCGCAAGCGCGAGATTGAAGATAAACTGATTGCGCCACTTCACGCGGCTGTGCCCGTCCACCCACGCACACGCCTGCGGCATCGCGCGTATCGCACCATCGAGCGCGCGTAACGCCGTCTGATCCCCGGCATACAGGCCATCGTTAACCACGAGTGAATACGATTGCTCAGCGGGTGTGACTTCGAGCTGGCGCAAGTCAGCTTCGCCGCCGCCGTAGATCGAATCGATCGCGGAGCCAAGGTGATTTGCGTATTGAGTGTTGCCCTCGCGACAGGCGAGTATCCGGCCCTCGGGAAGCGCTTCGAGCGTCGCGAAGATCGGGCGCAGATCGCCAAGCACGACCATGTCAGCATCGAGACACAGGTAATGCTTCGCATCGACGACGCGCGCTGCAGAGTACATCACCGCCTTACTCATCGGATTCAGACCCGCGCGAGACTGGCAACGAACCGGAGTCGCTTTGTACTTCGCGATCACGCGATTACACGCGTCGTTTCCGTTCAGCACGAAGACGACTACAAGCGCGTCGTTGACGCAACCGTTGGCGTAAAGCGAGCCAAGCATGTCGTCGAGCAAGTGTTCAAAACCGGGTGAGACGACGGTGGCGATGCAGCGCTCAGTGCGTGGCAAACGCTCCGGAACGATCAACTCGGCCCGGTTCAAGCTATCGAAAAGATGCGCGATCGACGCGCGCGTTTCGTCAACCTGCGGATCGAGCCAAACGGCGTGTGAGTGTTCCCAACGACTGGTGCGCACAACGAGCTCGAGATATTCAGCGCCACTGATGTCCGCGACGAGCGGACGCGGCGGCTCGCCGGCCTGCACGTACGGTTCGTTTGCAACCTCGCGTCCATCAGCAACGACGGAAAAATCAGCATGCGACCAACCAGCCGGCACGTCATCATTCAACGCGACCTGACAAGTGAAACTCGCAAAGCGCCGCTCGACATGAAAACGCAATCGCGCCGGCGGATGCGTGCTGAACGCATGGTTGTAGTACTGCTTTCCCACTCGGACCTGCCGGCCTTCATAGCCGAGGCTTCCATTCATGCCGAGGTCGCCGTAGCCCACCTGCCTTCCCAATAGTTTTACTGAGTCGAGATACATGATCGTTACCTTCAGGTTTTCTCTGCGAAACCTCTGCGTTCTCTGCGCCTCTGCGGTGAACTTTTTCAGAGGTTTCGCAGAGAAAGATTCATTCAGTTTTTCCAGCCGCTTTCAGCAACAAACCGTAAAGGCGTGCGGCTCGTCGCAAGACCCTGATGTCGCTATCTGTCTCCTGAAGCTTACCCACTGGTTCGAGGAATGCCGGCCATGCTGGAAAACCGATCGCCGCCAGCGTCGCCAAACGAACACGCGGATCGGAATGGGCCAACCCCCTGGTCAATGCATCGAACGCCCACTGCTCGAAAGTCTTTGACAGGCTCGCGCCCAGTTTTCTGATCGCCGGCATCAATTCGTCAGGCTCAGTCGAACGGGCAACGCCTGCTTCCAACTCCTCGCGCGAATAGGTCGAAACTGTTGTTTTGATCTGATCTGCGACAGCTTCTGCGTTGTTGCCTTCGACACTGATGTAACGAAGTTCAGCCAGCTCATCTTCTGTGTAGATGATGACCGACTGGTCGTCACCCTCGCCGTCTAGCCAAACAACATAGTGTCCCGTCGGATCCGGTTCCTGTCGCGTGTAGAGCTGCCAGTCGAGGTCCAGCGCCATGTACTCAATCTCACCGCGCGTAACATTGCTTTTGAGAAGCATTCTGATTGTTGCCATTTGTTGTTCCTTACTTACCGACCTTGAAGGCTTTGATTGCGTGCTCCCTCACCATTCCACGCAAATCAGTCTTCAGGAAATTTTGCAGCGCTTCTTTCGACGCGAAGACCATCTGACCAGATTCTAATTCTTTGATGATTGCATTTTCCGTTAGTGTAAGTTGACTCTTAATCACAGCCTTCACGACTTCCGGATCGGCCGCAGATGGTGGAGTTGCACCAGGCACGCCAGCCTGAACATTGGCCAGCCGGTTCGCAGCCACGGCCCCGACCGGGCCCGCCGGAGTCTCGTGTGGCAAGCCAGGGCCACCGGGTGTGGAAGGTTGTGCCAGCGCGGCTGGCAACGCCGCCACTTGCGCCTCAATGCGTGCCGATTCGGTTGCACTTAACAGGAATGTCAGTCCGGCGAAAAATCCCTCGTGTGGCTTCAGCTTAGGCGGAAGCGGCTCGCCTGCCGCGAGCAATTTCACGGCTATGCGTGCGTCTGTGTCGGTAAGGCCACGTTCTGCGAGATGTTTCAAATAGTCGGCATACTTCCCTACCGGGAAGTCGGTATTCCTTGGGCCAACGATTGTGTGTGCGGGGCGCGGCGAAAAAGTCTGCATAGTAATGACAGGCGTTTCAGCGCCCGGTATCAGCCAGGCCGTTTTTTCGAATGGCTTGGTTGCCATCTGACCGCTCTGTTGAGCTACTGCCGCGCCCAAAAGTCCGCCACGAGGATCCACCAGAATCGGTTTCTCGAGTGTGCCTCGCCCACCCTTCTTTTGTTTCACCATGTCCGCGGCTGCGTTTACAACATCCGGCGAGTCGAAAACGGAGACGGCGGCAGCATGTGTTTCAGTACGAACGTTGCCGGCCTGCTGCTTGACCGTTCTGCCTACGGGTTGTCGGGGGTTGATGGTCGCGACGATCTCGTCGCCTTCTATTTCGAGTGACGTAAGCCGGTATTTCAGTTTCCAGACGAGCAGCTTGGCCTTGAACACGAGACCCTTACTGCCTTTAGCCAACATCGCCTCGATTTGTGGCTTCAGCTCGGCTGCTGCCTTGGCGAGCCGCTTCTCCGGATCCTCTTCGTCCTTCTTCCTGCTAAAGAGCTTGGCAAACAGCGCCTTCGCTTTTCCGATGATGAAATTGATCGCGGTGTCGAGTGCTTTGTCGACAATGCCGCGAACCTTGTTCACCACGCCCATGATCTTGTCAGTGACTTTGCCCAATCCGACAAAGCCCGCGAGGAAACTGATCGCGAGCGACAGCAACCCGCCGAGAATGCTTTCGACTTTACTCGCCGCGGCGCCGATGTTGCCCGACGCAATCGCCACGATCGAGTTGATAAACGCGGTGACGACCTGAATGATCTTCGAGATCTTATTAACGAAGACCATGACAGTGTCGTAGATCGAGATGATCGCGGAGATGAAGCCGGCGCCCGGAATAAACATCGCGATCAGCTTCGGTATCGCTTTGGTCACCACTGTTTCGACAACAAACGACGTGATGCCACTGACGATCATGTCCTTCAGACCCGTGAGCTTGTCCTTGATAACTTCCCAGGCCGCCGCTGGACCACCAGTGATCAACGCCTTGATGATGTCGAAGGCGGTCTCGAGACCCTGCATGATCATTTCGCCGTTCGGCCCGAGCGCCTTCACGATCTTCCCGCGAATCTGCGCCCACGTTATGCCAAGTACGCTCAACGCCAGCTTGCCAAACTCAGGCAGCGTCAAAGCCTTCGGAATGTAAACGCCTTGCAGCGATCCGGTGAGCCAGTCGATCAGTCCTTTCTTCAAATGCGTGAAGAAGTTCGAGCCGAAGTTCATGAAGCCGAGCTTGGCTGCCTTCACGAGATTTCCGACGAACGGCAACGGGTTCTGGAAGATGCTCTTCAAGGCCGAGCCGGTCTTCTTCACGTAACCCAGCGCGCCGGGGCTCACCACGTCGAAGACGATCTCGAGCAGTTTGAACATCGCATCGACGCCCCAGCTCACAAACTTGCTCATGAAGCCGCCGAACACTGCCGCGAGTTTTGCAAAGGCCTTGGGAACGAGAATGATGTCTTCGAGCGTGAGCGCTTTGAACGCCGACAGGAACAGCGTCGGAATCTCGCTGACGAAACCGATGAGTTGCGAGAGCGTGGTCTGGAACCACGCCCACGCGCGCGGAATCGCCTTCGACTCCTGCATCTTCTGCCAAACATCACCGAGACCAATCATCTTGAGTAGTGGTCCAAGCAACGTTTCGGCACTGCGATCGACCGGATCGCCCGTGATCGGATCCTTGCCGAGCACGCCCTTCAACAGGTTGTAGCCTTCCGTGCCTTCAGCAAGCTTCGCGATCGGTTTAAGGATCGCGTCTTTGACGATCTCGATGATGCCGGTGACGAGATTAATCGCGGTCGACTTAATTTGATCTATAGGGGCCGTGAAGATTCGTTCGGCCCTTGCCCACGCAGCGCCCGGATTGAGCAGATCGCCCGGCAGACTCAGGCTGCTGATGAATTCGGTAACTGCTGACTTGATCGCGGAGCCGGTGAGGCCGAGCGCGTTGATCTGTTCTTCAACAAACGCGCCGGCTTTCTCGAAGACGCCGTTGTTGTCGAGCGCCTGTGTGATCAGTCCCCCACCGGGCATGATCTCGATCAGCGCGCGCAGGATGTTGGCGGCGCTACGATCGACCGGGCTCATATTGATCGGGTTCACGCCGAGGATGATCGTCAACATGCGGAAGCCCGGAATCAGGTTGGCTTTGCCGGCGAGCCAGTCGAGCGGATCGGGTATGCTGATATCAATACCGAGCAGACCTTGCGGTCGCGGCGATGTGCGCTGTTGCACGTTGAACTTCTCGCCGCGCACGGCTGCTGCTGAGGCGCGCTCGGCTTCGTGTTCGAGCGCATCGCCGCGACCGGTAGTGAAATTTTGTATTACTGCACCGCGGCTTTGTTGGACCACGTGCGCGACTTCGTGCGCCATCAGTCGCAAGTCACTCGGCGACTCACCCGGTCCAAGAAAGATGTTGTGCCCGTAAGCAAACGCGCGCGTGTTGAAACTTCTGACCGTGAGTTGAGCGCGCGCATCGGTGTGGACGCGAATCGGCGTGAGATCGACCGAGAAGCTATGCGTCAGCGGACTCTTGACGGCAACCGGCAACGGCGCGCCCGTGCTCGTGATCGTGGTTGATTCGAGCTTCTTGAGTGTTTGATCTTTAATAACCTGACTCGCCGGACGGCCGAGCGTGATCGTTGGCGGCGCAACGTCAGCCGGTGGCTGGACAGTCTGAATTAGAGCGTTTCGTGTTTGAGCCTTATTGAAAGTGAGGTTGACGTAAGAAGACGGATTCTCACGCAGCGGCGCAACGGCGCGGAGAGTATTCTGTCTCTTCCGTTGCGCCGTTGCGCCGCTGCGGGAGACATTCTTGGTCTGTGGCGCAGTTGGAACCTGAACCGGACTCGCTGCTTTAGTTGTGGCCGTCGTCACACCCATTCACAGGTACCGTTAAGCGTCACAGTCACTGCGCCGCCCGCAATGCCATTAGTGCGCCAGTCGTCCGTAGTTTCCTTAGTAACACCGTTAACACCTTTCCAAAAATCTTCCCATTTCCCCCACGCTTTGCCACCATTGATCAGGTCTACTATCCGGGTTGGTCCAATGCCGGGTAATAGCATCAACGCATCTGTGTATTTCTTCTCACCCGCGTGCGCCTTCTTGATCGCATCGTTGATTGCCAGCTTCGTGAGCCGCTGCACTGCCTGACCGGGCACGTTGTAGTCGTCGAGAGAGCTATCGTCGACCTTGTTCAGAACTTCTTTCGTCAGGTTGAACCCGCCAACCGGTTTCCCACTAGCGTCGACTGTGTAAGCCCGGCATAGCAGAGTACTGGGAACGTATTGCTCTGCGAGCAGCACCTTGCGCTTGTTCATTAGTACAGCGTCTGTGGTGTTAGCCGGGATCGTGGCCAGCAGCGCGCTGGCTGCTCGACCATATCGCGCCTGTACTTCGTAGCGGACAATCTTCGACTTGGCCTCGGCTTTAACATCCGTTTCGACTTGCGTCACATGTTGCGCGTTTCCTTTTCGAGACAGCGGAGTGAGGTTTTGCCACTTATTTCCAGGGCCACCCAATTGCTCGTTTAGGAGGTGACCGAGAATGTAGTAACTATCGGTGCTGTTCGAAGTGACATTTCCGTAACGCCGAATGTTGAGGTCTTTGAAGTGCTGGTCGGATACGGTTGGTCTGGAGCCGTGTTTCGGGTCCTTCAGATTTAGAATCACCATGCCGGAACCCCACTGAGTCGGGCTTGCAGGGGGACCGTATTTCGGTTCTGTCGGGGCTCCGCCGGCAAAGAGGATGGCCACGTCGTCAGCGAGTTTGTCCCACAACGCCTGCAACTTCAGCGTGTCCGGATCACTCAGCGTGCCATCAGTGACGGAAGCTTTATTTCGTAACTCGTCCATTTCCTTAGCCGTGATGAGGGCCCGCGCTTTTGCTTCCTTCTGTGGACTCACGTCGGCCTTCACATCACTGATGAACGTTGCAAACGGCGTCGGATCGCTTTCGACCCACAGACGTGCGGCGCGTCCCTCGCCATGAAACACGACCGAGTGTGTTTGGCCATCGCCGCCTTTGAATTTTTTGCGGCGCTTCCACCATTGAGTCACTGAGCCGACTGCGCCTTTGACCGCGCCAACAACCTTGCTGATGATCGCCTTCGCCTTCGTCGCGATCCACTTCGCAACTTTCAGCAGCACGTCGTCGACCTTCGCGCGTATCTTCTGAAGCACAGCGCGAATCTTCGCGGTCACACCACCGAGACGAAGCAGAGCGGCGAGAAAATTGACTACCAGCAAAAGACCACGCGCGAGACCTTGCTCCATCGCTTCGGCCGCCGCGCCGATGTTGCCCGCGGCAATCTCGCTGACCGAACCAAGAAAGTTGCCGACCATCTTGATGATGTCTTTCGCTTTCTTGATGAAGAACACGATCGTGTCGTAGATGCCGATGATGGCTTTGATAATGCCCGCGCCCGGAACGAAGATGCCGACGATCCATTGGATCGCCTGCTCGATGATCTTCTGCGCGATGAACTCTTTGACCGCCTGAATAAACGCTTCCTTGATGTCAGTCGCCATGTCCTTCAACTGCTCCCAGGCGGCGAGCGGACCTTCGGTGATCAGCGTCTTCACGAGCGTGAAACTCTTTTCAAGACCAACGACGACGGGTTCACCCATCACCGACACCATGTGACGGCGAATATTCGCGTAAGAGATACCGATTAGCTGGAGCGCGACGCTGATGATGCCTTTGAAATCCCACGTTGTGGGCAGTTGGAATCCCTCGATCGATCCGGTGAGCCAATCGAAGACAGCATCCTGCAGGTGTTTGAGAAAGTTTTTGCCGAAGTTTTTGAAACCGCTGATGGCGGCGCTCATCAGGTTCTTCACAAACTGAATCGGCTTCGTGAAGATTGCTTTCAGTACTGCGGCGCCTTTGTTGATGATGGTCTCAATGTCTCCCAGCGAGAACCCAAACTTCTCGAGCGCCCACGTGAAGAATTTCTTCGCCGCCCACAACAGCAGTTTGCCGAGTTTCGCGAGCGCGCCGGCCATCGCCTCTTTCATCTTCTCGATCTTCTCGTCGATGGCTTTGATCGCGGCGGTCTGCTTGTCTTTGAGCTGGTTTTGTAGATCCTCTTCTTTCTTCGCGATGAACTTGTCCATCTCGTCGAGCTTCGAGCTCATCTCTTCGGCGGCTTTCTTGCCGATGTCTTTGAGACTTGGACCAAGCTTGTCGACGTAGTCTTTGATCTCAGTGCGCGCTTTTTGTAGATCGTCTTTACACTCCTGGATCACCTTTTTGTTGTCGGCGGTGATGTCTTCGACGAGTTTGTTGATGGTGGTGACAAACTTCTCGCGATTGCGATCGAAGATGGCTTTCACGCCTGGCAGATCGTCCATGCCGAGCAGCCAGTCTTTCGCTTTCCGGGCCCAACCAAACCAGCCCGAGTAGCGATCGGCTTTGAACGCGTCGAGCTCGCGGTTGACGGTGTCTTCGAAGTATTTTGTTGCTGTGTTGTTCCCGTCGTCGAAACGCTTCATCGATGCCGTTTCGAGATCGGCGAGCTTCTTCTTAACTTTGTCCTGCGCGGTGGTGTAGATGCCGTTGATCTTCGTGGCGACTTCTTCGCGCTTCTTTTCGAGCGAGCTCTTCGTGTTTTTCTGTTTCTGACCCGTGACGCCGAGACCAGCCTTGCGCTTCGAGTTCATATCCGAGCGCTTCTTCGTCTCTTCCTGTTTGAGATCGTTCTCGACTTTCTTGTTTTGCTCTTGCGAAAACTTCTGCACGGTGAGCGGCTCGGTTATGGCCGACTTCTCCATCCCTTTCTTTTCTTTATTGGCAGTCGCGAGATCACCGCTGTCGACCATGTCGAGCTGCTCTTGCGTGACACCTTCTTCTTTCAGCTTGCTGTCGGCTTCTTTGGTGAAGTTCGAGAGATCGGTGTGCTCTTTTTGCAGCGGCGCGATGCCGTCTTTGCCGAGCGTGAGGGCGGCGGTTCCGGGCGTGGCTTCCGGTGGTGGCAGCGGTTCGGGCTCAAACTCGCGCGGCGCGGGCGGCGGTGTAGTGCCCATGTCCTGAAACGTCGAGACCACTGCGCTCTTGTCCGTTTGGACCACCTTCAAAACTTCAGCGCCGGTGTGTTGTGCTTTCTTGTCGCGCTTGAAGTTGTCGACGTCTTCGATCGTTTGGGGAACGTTTTCCCGCAGGTTTTGCTGAAGCGTCTGTTTGCCTTTGTTTGGATCGACTTTCGGTGCGGGACGATCGCTGACGACGTTGACCTGGCCGGTGTTGCTCTTTGACTGTCCTTCGCTGTCAGGAATCACTTGTGCTTGTTCTGACTGCGCGCGTTTTTCGTCGGCGCTGTCGTGCGTCTGCTGGTTGGTCCGCAGTTGATCTAACTTAGTGAAGCCTTTGTTGACGACGGGCGCGGCCTTCGAGACGAGATACTGCGCGACTTTGCTCGTGCCAACAGCTTTCATCATTGCTCCGGCGCCGCCGCCACGCGCGCGCTTGCCTTTGCCTTGGGGCGGTTTCTTTTTCGGCGGGGCTTTAAGCTGCGTTTTCTTGTCTTCTTTCTTGTCGAGTTTCTTTACATCCGGGACGGGTTGCGGCGGTGGTCCTTTGCCGATCTTCTTCTGTGCAGCGAGTGCTTCAGCTTCGAGCCGCGCGGCTTCTTCGGCTGTCATGTCTTTCGGCAGCTCGATGATTTTGCCATCGTGAGTTTGGAAGAGACCCTTGCCGAGAATCTGAGGGAGCCGCACGGCTGGCGGCGCGACAGACGTGGCCGGCGTCGACGTGCGCGCGGGAGTCGCCGGCCGTGTAGGTGGCGGCGCGCTCGGTGCTGGTTTCGTTGTGCGGATGTTCGCCGAGATAAATAGCTATTCCTTTTCTTCTCTGCGTAACCTCAGCGTACTCTGCGTCTCTGCGGTGATTAGGGCGCTTTTTACCGCAGAGGCGCAGAGGACGCTGAGGTTACGCAGAGATCAGTTCCTCCGTAGTGGGCAAACGCCGCCCGCCTTTCGATATTCGCGCTCGATTGCATCGCCAATCATTGCTGACGTGACGATGCCGCCGTCTTCGAGAGCGAGCAGCGATGCGTGCAGTGCGGCGTTCTTGATCTGGCCGCCGGAGAGCACGCAGCGTCCCGCGACTTCTTCGAGCAACGAGTAATCGACTGCATGGTCGGGTGGTAAGTGGAGCTGCCAGATGGCCCAGCGTTCGGGCGGCGAAGGAGGCGAAAACGAGATCACTACGTCCATCCGGCGCTGGAACGCGTTGTCGATCCGCTCGCTCGCGTTCGTCGTGACGACGAGAATGCCTTCAAACGATTCAAGTCGTTGCAGCAAAAAGTTTGTCTCTAAATTTGCGTAGCGATCGTTTGAGCTTTGGACGCCGGTGCGCTGTGTCAACAACGCGTCGCCTTCGTCGAGCAGGAGGATCACGTCGAGCTCTTCGGCGCGCGAGAGAATCAGGTTTAGATTCTTCTCTGTTTCGCCGATGTATTTATTCACGACGCTCGAGAGATCGAGACGATAAACGTCCATTTGAAGTGTAGAGGCGAGCAGTCGTGCGGCCAGTGTCTTTCCGGTGCCGCTTGGCCCGCTGAACAGCGCCCGCACACCCGCGTCGGCTTGCGATGGCAAGTGCTCCCGATGACGACAACGACTGACGAGGTTTTCCAGCTCACGCCGCGTCTCACCACCAACAGCGAGCTGGCTCCAGTCGCCTGATGCAGACAACCGGATCGCGAGTGCATCGAGAATTTGACGATTCAATGAACGTGTCGCGCGTTGCGCATCAGCGAGCGTGATCTCTTTGCGCCGGGCAAGTGCGGCGTAAGATTCTGCAAGACGAGCGACGCGATGAATGTTTCCGGACGTGATACGAAAGCGCTCGCTAACTGTATCGGGATCGCGGAGCTTGCTTTCATGACAAGCGCGTTGCCAGTGTTGTTTGCGCATGCCGGGCTCCGGCATGTCGAGACTGAGCACGAGCGCGCGTTCCGCTCCTTCGCCACTGACGCCGCCTTGTTTACCGATCACGATGCCGCTCGGCGAGTCGCACGCGGACAGACGCGGGATCTCGATGCTTTCGCGTGGCTCGAGATCCATAACGATCACGGGCAGCGCGTTGAGCGCAGTGGCGAGTGGACCAGCGACGCGGAATCGCTCGTCGTGTGGACCATTGATGTCTTTTATTTCCAGCAGTCCGAGGTCGAGCTCGCGGGCGATCGCGCTGAAGATCGTGCGCCGCCCATTTCGATAAGCACCACGCACGATCAGCGTCTGTGCTTCGCCCGCGCGGAATAGCCCTGGAATCGCGCGGACTTTTTCATGAACGTCCGGCGGCAGGATGAGATCGTCCATGCGCGCAAGCTCAGACGGCTGGCGATAGCGCATGCCGGGTCCGGGGATTTCGTTTTGCTCGCCACGCAACGCATCCCACAACGCACTCGGAACTTCAAGCGCCCATTCAAGACGCGGCGATTCCGGATTGACGACGCGCACGAGTCCCAGCTCGCGCATCTGTCGCAGATTGGTGCGCGCGTCGCGCCAGTGTGCTTCGTCGCGTCCCCACGTGTTGAGCAAACTCGGCGTCGCGCGATGCTGGCCGGGCGAGCCTTGCATCGTTTCAAACACCAGGCCGAAGCGCAGATCCTCTTCGATCAAACCGACAGTCGTGAGCAGTATGAGCGCGGAGTGATCCAGGCCGGCGGCTGTGCGCAGTGACCGCAACGGCAGGTGATCGGTTGCTTTTTCTTCCCACGCTTGCAGCGATTCGAGCCACCACGAAACGGCTTCAGTCGAGTGGACTCCGGAGAGGCCGCTGTCCGCGAGCTCGTTGTTGTAGCCGATGAGAAAAGGGAATTCCTTGAAGGCTGATTCACTCGAGCCGTACACCTGGACCACGTGATGGAAGAGGCTAAGGACGGCTCCATAGAAATACAGCTTGAAGTGCTCGGCCGGTGTCGGCTGCAAACCGTCGAATAGATTTTTTCGCATCTTTTTAGTCATAGTGAAAAGCGATGAATCGGCCGGCAGCGGGAACCCAGCCGGGATTGCGGTCCAAACCTGAGAGGCGTATTTCGATCGGGTGATCGGCGAGGGGGAAGAAGACGTCGAGATGGGTTGGGGTGATGGTTATTTTCGCTTCGTGATGAAGCAGGATTTCTGCGAGATCGTCATCGATGCCGAGAGCGAGGTGTAATCGGGCGCGTATGTGCGGGAGTAGATCGGTTAACCAGAGTGGTGTGATTAATTCGTCTTCTCGATCGGCGAGATTTTTGAGTAGTTCCCAGATCGGATCGTCGGCTTCTTGATCGAGTTCTTTGCCGACGATCGTCACGAAGTCCCAGATGCTCAGATCGTCGTGGAACTGTTCTACCGGGCTGGTGAAGTCGCTGTATATTTCGAGGAAGATGGCGAGGTTGATCAGGTAGAAGAGACCGCCTAAGTTTGTTTCGATTGATTCAGGTGTAGTCGCGATTACTGCGATTGGTTCCGGGAGTGGTATTTCTTCGATAGGCGGTTCAGGTTGAGCAAGTGAAGCAACAGTTACGACCTCGGGTATTTCAGGAGGGGCTTCGTAGCGGAAGATTGCGTTGGCGATCTTTGTCTCATCGGCTTTTTTGGCGAGGGATGACACGGATTCCTTCGGTGGCGGAGGGGGTTTGAGAGCAATCAGATCCGCGTGAATCGGATTTTCGCGGATGGGCGCCACGGGTTCAGCAGGCGTGAAGAATTCGGGTTCGTGTATCTGTTCGATGAGGATCGTTTGGGAGCGTTGCACTTCAACGATATGTTCCTGGATCCAGTGCTCGACTTCGCGTGCGAAGCTCAACGTCCGCACACGCGCCGGCGCGCGGTGGACCATCAACACGATCCCGACGAAGAACTGCTGCACTGGTCGCAGGCTTGGCGTGTCGCTCTCGGGTACCACATGGCGCCATGGCGTCTCACTTCGGATTTGGGCGACATCTTTTAATTCAGGCGCCAAATCCAACGAGAAAAAATCCGTGGCTTTGATCCGTAAAATCCGCGTTACCCCGAAGGTCGAAACTACGCGCTCCACGATCTCGCGTACCTCAACATCACTCAACCGGCTCACAAACTCGACCAGCACCCCTTTCCTAACCACATGCTCGAGCGCCGCCGGAACATACTCGACACGTTCGCGCCAGAACTTCCTGATCAGCCAGGACAGATCCCCGCGCTTGATCAACGCCTGCCACCACCAACGCGTCAGCGCTGACCCACTACACCAATCCGCCGTCAAACACGCCAACAGCTCCGCGTAGTCATAAAAAACAACTGACTCCGCACTGTCAGCAACGTACCCATGCGCCGGACGCGCCGCACTCGACACAAGCTGATCGAATCTCCTCTGAAACGCATGTCGCCACGCATGTGGCGCGCGCGCATGTGGACTGTCGAGTTGAATCGATCCCGGCAGCGGATCGTCGAGTTTGCGAATGAAGAGAATGGCCGACGGCGGCAGACGCGGCTCCAGTGAAACGTCGCTCAGCACATTTTCCAAACGTCCACGCAAGGCGAGCGGGTCAAGATCGCTGCCCTTGACCCGCAGCCTCAGAATCGTGGAATCGTTGAGCGTCCCAAGCATTTACCACGCCTTATTTCAGACCCAACAACTTCCAGAGGGCGAGCAAACAACCCTTCCTGTCTTCAGGTCCTGGTCCGGTTTCTCCGGCGCCTTTAGGCTCCCGGATCGGATCTTCCGGTATGCGATCCTGGCCCTTGTCGACGGCCTGTACGATCACTTTGATCTTGCCGGACCCGTCCTTTGGCACCGGCATCTGGTAAACGTTGCCGGAAATACGCGTTGCGCCTTGTATGCTGGTTTGCCAGCCTTCAACCGGGCCTTCGTGATACATGTAGAGCCCGAAAGATGTTTGCGCACGCAACACTGGTTTCTCTTCGCCGTTTTCTTTTAGTCGTTCGCCGGTGTCGTGATACACGTGCACGCGGAACGTTGGGAATACCTGGTCCAACTCGTCGTCCGTCAATCCCGCATCGCTCAGTACGGTGACAAGAATGTCGAGGCGTTGTTTCTGATCCTTCGTTTCCTGGCCGATGTTTCTGAGAATCTCGAGCACCCGCTTCAGTTTGTCAGCAAGCGGCCCACCTCTACGCATGGCGCGGGTCATGCGGTTAATCAGGAAGATTCCTTCGTCTGCGCCGGGCGTGTTTTGCTCCATGCCCACCTTCTCGATCGCGATATACACGTCGCGTGGGTCGGGAGCATCATCTTTTGGTATGCCCTCGGTATTGATCTCTGCTTCGCGCTCGAGAGTCGAAGCGTGATCGTAGTTCATGTTTCTGAAGACGCTGTCCTGTAGAAACATCATGACTGGACCAGTGCTCGACAAGGTGCACAGAACGCACTGGTGAGTACTCTTACCTGCGGGCAGATTCATCGTGACGGGTTGTGCAATCGGACTCGTAGCCGGCGGATTGGCAGCAGCCGCCAGCGTCGGAATCACAGCAGTGCTCGCAACTGGAGTGGTAATCGCGGGGTCCACAAAATCCCAGGGGGCCGCGGTGGCGACTGAACCCCAGTTCGCAATGCGAAACGTTGCGGCAATATCTCCCGCCGCGATGTCATTCCCCGGCGCTCTATAGTTGCGTGGTCGTGCAATGAACGTATTCACCGCGCCGTTTTGGATCGTCGTGCCAGTGCCGAGACCATTCTGAACAACCACGTCATTCTGTCCGTTGCCCAAAATGGTGACGCCGCCGAAGCTGGCCGGTCCCGAAGTAAGCTGGAACTCATCCCAGATACCACTTGGCAAAGGATAGTTACCGTTAGTGAGATCGAAAGCGGTCGTGTTATTTCCGTCGATGCGGTACTCGCCCAGGATGGTCGCCATTCCCATTACGGAGCCGCGAATCAGGTACCACATGTCAAAATCGGTACTGAGCTGTGGGCCATTAGTGTTTAGAATGCCGCCCGCCGCACTCACCGGAATTCGAATCTGAACTGCCCAACGGAAATTCGGATCACTGATGTTGGTGTTGTCTTGTAGCCAGACTCTTGCATTCGCATCAATCCAATTTGGATTACCCACAATATTGCCGGAGAAGGAACCGCCACCCGTTGATTGGTTCACTTGAATGGTGAAGGGGTGGACGGGAGGGTTCGCCGACGGTGGACCAGCATTTGAGAACGACGAATCGTGTGCCTGGATTCTGATCACGATCGCATCCGTAGTGCCATGTCTCTGGAGACCGAGATAGATAAAATCGCGGCTCGTGTTCATCTCGGGCACAAACCCGGCGCGCAAGGTGATGTAAATGAATTCCTGCCCGCTGGCGGCATGTATTGCGCGGAAAAAGATTCCATGTGCAGCGCCAGCGGCGAAGTCCACCTTTGTAGCTCCGCGCCACCTCACATCATCGAGTCTAAAGTCTTGTCCGGCGCCACCACTTAGCCAGTCGGGCGGACCACTTGCGCCCGGTACGCCACCGGCGCTGGGAATAGATACTGTCATGGCTGTCTCCTTATCAGCCCGTCTGACGGGCCTGCTAATGTGTTACGGCAAAAGCTCCACTCCAAACTCTTTGTTGAATTCTACCGCCGCGGTATCTCGTTTGATTTTAAAGATCACTGTTCCTGTCGGACTGGGTGTTTGGACGGTCGACGTCGTGACTCCAAACTGCAGCAACCGCGTTGTCTGATCGTTGTTGGTCGGCACTGTGATGGTAGTTTGCGTATCGACGAGCGCCGGTCCCCACCCAGTCAGGGTTGTGTTTGGTCTCGGTTGGATCGTCACCTGGTAAACGCCGCTCTGAGTGAGCTTAACGTTGAATCCAATTACCATTTGCCTGCCGGTCTTGAGTTTGATCGTGGAGCCCTCAAGTCTGCCGTTGGCTGGATCGGATTCGTTGTTTCCGGTCTGGACGTTGAATATCTGTGGCTGGAGCTGGATAGCTTGAATATTCGGATCAGATACCGGGACTGCCGTTCCAACCGTGACTGAGCGCTGATCGGTCCCGGTCACACTTCCTGATGTCGCAGTCAGTTTCAACGTAAAACTTGTTCCACTAACAAACGTCACCGGGATTTGAGGAATCCTGACAGTGATGTCGCGCGTCTCACTCTTACCCATCTCGATCTTCTTGCTCGTGATTACGTTGTTGTTCTCGCGAAACTCGATCGAGCTGACCAGACCAGCCGGAACGGGCAAGCTCGAATTGATGATGTCGGCGGTGAGATCGTAGGTAGCGGGTATGTTGGTGCCACTCTGAAGCCGGAAAGCAAATGTCGCTGGTTGCGTAGATACAACCGGATTGGGATTCGGATTCGGAGTGACGTCCGCGCGCATGCCCACGAAGATATCGCCGATCAAGCTGATTACCACCGGCATCACAAACACGGTGCGATTATCACTCGCGACGCCGTTGTCCACTCGCATCGTCATCGTCAAACCTGCGGGTGTGATCCCTGGAATCGGCGGCATCATAAACATCAAACGCTCGTCGAACGAGCCTGAAAGCATCTGTGCTCTCAGAACAGTGACGCTCGTTGCACCGGCCTCGAAGATGACTTTCGACTGCCCGATCGAGAAGCCAAAATTTTGCCCGATAACCTGGACCAGGCTGCCAATCTTAAGAGGATCGAGCGCGGAAGCGGCTGGTATCACGTTATTTATTTTGATGCCGCTTGTCTGGCCTGCCTGCAACAGTTGGTTTATCGCATCAACGACCAGATTCCAGTCCTCAGCCGTGATCACATCACCGGGTTGAGCGTGATTAAGTAGTTGGGCCATCTCGATACTCCTTTAGGAAAAGTTGCCGAAGTTCCAGTGATGAACGTCATAACGCGCTTCGCCGCGATAGAGCGTGTGGCCACTCGCGAAGACCACGTAAGTTTGCGTCGACAGTGCGCCTGCGAGCGACGACTGCACGTTTTCGCGAACGATGTACAGGTAGAAAACCAACTCGCTGCTCGTCTCGACTGGCGGATACTCAAACGACTCCTGGAACAAAGAGCGAAGCTGTGCGCCTTCGATAAAGATCGGTTGGCGGATCGTGATCTCGTTGAAGAAAGTCGCGTAGTCGAAACCGCTGTTGCCGCCGACGGGCAACAGACCCGCAGCGGGCAGGTATTTGAAGTGATCCTTCGCTTTGACTTGTGAAGCTATGACCCCGGAGGCCTGCAGATCTTTCAGTTGACTCTGAAACTGTAGATACATCGCTTCGCCTTCGCGTGCGGTGCGCTCGGAAGTTAGAAACGACCACGTCTTGTCTGTGAGGCGGCGTGCGAGGCGTCGTCGCACGGACCAGAGATCGATGAACTTGATGCCGTCGACGAGTGTCCAGTAGAGAATCGCGAGTGGCACTTCGCATTCTGTGAGCCATGTTGGGCGCAGGTCGTCGAGCAGTCCGTACTTCTCGAGATTTGTAGTGAATGGATCGACAGGAAACTTGCTCGTGTTGTCGACACCGAAGCACTTGTAAGCGATTAGATTGCGCAGCTTGTTTTGGTTCAGCATGTCCTGCGCCGAGATTTGTTGGTCCAGTTGAATCAAGCGAAACTGCACGGCGTTGACGGTGGTGTCAGTGTTGCAGGATGCGTTTGTGCTTTCGAGACTGTGTGTGGATGCACGGCCTTCTGTGCCTTGTGCGGGCGCGATCGTCAAAAGGTAAACACCCGCGCCGGCGACGTACGTGCCTGTTTCAAGTGGCGCGCATTCGCTGAACGGATCAGTGTTGCCCGGGCCTGGCGTGGCTTTGCGGACGAGCGCGATTTCAGTCTTCGCGCTGAGCATCAGTGTTTGGCCGAGACGATTGATCGCGAGACCCGACTCGACGGTGACGACAGGCGATTCCTGCGTCGAGGCCGTGGACTTCGAGACTTCGAGCCCGTAAGCAATGCCCTCGCCGACCGCCTGGCCCAAACGTCGATCCGCTTCACGATTAGCCGACTGTTCGCGCGTCAGATCACGCGCGCTCAGCAGGCGCCCGTTGAAGAAATTGATCGAGCGGATGCCGCCGTCGAGGATCGGCTGTTGCAAACTGATCTGTGAATCCATCTCCTTAATTTCCTCTCAAAGATTTCTCTCGCAGCGGCGCAACGGCGCAACGTAAACTTCACTTCAGGTTCTCCCGTTGCGCCGCCGCGCCGCTGCGAGAGAAATTGTTTTCCGCTACTGCGCGATGACGTGCCACGTCTTCAGCTTCTCATTCGCCACGAGCTGCACGAAGCGGTTCTGCGCCGTCAGGACCATCGATGCTTGTCCCTCGATCAGATCGCCCGCATTCGCGCCAATTTGCACCTGCGAGCCGGTGCTGATGCGCTTGATAATCATCAGACGCCCGTCCTGCCCGGCCGTCGGCGGTAACACCATCCTCACCACTCCCGCGGTGCTGTTGGCGATGACGATTTGCTCGTCCTTTAGATCGAACGATATTGGACCGTCGACGTTTGTAATCGGCGCGCCCGCCGGTGGCTTCAGCGACACGATGTCGAACTGTCCTCCACCACCGCTACCGGTCAAAGCTCCAACCGTCATCGCCATGTTTGCGAACATCCACTCCTGCAACATTCTCAGGTGCACGAGGAAAGGCCGCTCGTTCTGATTCACCGGAATCTCTTCGTTCGGGATATCAAACGTGCCCGGCGAGAGCGGCAATAACGGCACGTCGAGTTGGGCCAGCAGCACACAATCCTCATCACCTGCCGCATCACCTTCGATATGCGTCGCCGCACAACCATGCCAGCGCTCAATCCATCTTGGCCGCAGCTCCGTTACCCAAATGCGAAACGCCGCGCGCAGGTATTCACTCGCATCCGCCAGGTTGATGACGAGAGAGCCCGGCGGTGAGCCAAACATGAAATCGCCCGGCGGTGACGAGAGTGGAGACGACAGCGGCGACGTCAGCCACACAGACGCCGCATCGCGAATCGCCTGGAGAAACTGGACCAACGGAGTCGAGGGATCGACCTGGCTGATGTGGACCTGCTTCAACCACGCCATGAAATCTCGAACCGCATCCTCTTCGCGTTGATTCGGTCTTTCGAGACGCAGCTCCAGCACGAAGTCGTCACTCAAGCGTGACGGCGCCATCAGTTTGTCTTCACTACGACATGGCTCACCCGCGATCGGCACATCGTCAGTCGGGCAGTTGCGATAACAAAGCACGACGTACAACTGTAGATCCGAATTGGGCGGCGAAGAGACATGCGGCGTGATGTCTGCAGAGTGATCGGCGACCCAGTCTTTCAAATACGCACACTGCGCCGCGGGCACACAGATCAACTGGCCGCGCGGGTTCAGAGCCACGCCCGCCTCGACCACCACGCGCGGTCCTTTGATCGCATCGACTTCAATCCGCACGTTCAAGCCGCGCACCGTGCCGTAGCCGATCAGATCGCGCGCGAGCCACTGGTCGCGTCCGGAGAGGTACGCAAACTCCTGCGTGAAGTCGTCGACCCCGAGAACCATGCCGACGTTGAAGTTCACATGTTTGGCCGGGTTCGGCTCGGCCAACGTCATGCTGTTTGTGTGCGATGAGAAACAACTGCAACTCATATTTATATCTCCTCACTAGGAGTTCTGGAGTGGATCGCGTCCCATGACGAAACGATCGCAAGCGTTTTCAGGTACCGGTGCGCCGAGATAACTCTCGCCGACGAATCCCTGGTCCAACACGAGCTCGGGCAACAGTTGCGGCGCCCGACTGCCCTGCGCGAGCAAAGTGTCGAGCGCGAGCCGCGCCTCGCCAATGCGAAACATGGCCCAGTAAAACTTCACGTCAAAAACAGTGTGTGCAGGCTTTTCAAGTTCGACGATGCGGCGCGAGAGATCCATGCGGCGCTGGTGTTCTTCAGGATTGAAAGCATTCGACAGAGGCACGGGCAGCAACACGGTGAAGCGATGCGCGGCGCTTTGCATGCGCAATACCACGCTCTCAAACTGAAACCAGTCGGCGAGCGGCGCGCCATCGAACGGCAACGCGTCAGGCAGTGGCACGGATTCAAAGCCGGCGTAAGTCGTTTGGTAGACGGTGTTGAGCGACTTGATGCGTCGATATCGACGTGCGAGAAAGTCCTGCCAGAGTTGAAGCGTTAGTGGGCCAGGCGTGGCGACTGACGGAACAAACCCGAGCGTTGCTATCGAGAACTGAGTCCACGTCGCATTTTCCTGCGCGTTTGTGGGCGGGATGAGCGGGTATTGCGTCAGTGGATTCGCCGTAGATCCGAGCGCGTCTAGATAGCGTTGATTGAGATTTGCTCGTCCCTGGTCAGGTCGCCACGATGTGCCTGTGCTCACGCTGCGCAGTCCTGTTGACTCGGTCGGATCGCCGAAGATCACGCCGGGCAGTGTGCGCGTGCGATAGCGCTCGACGATGCGGATTGGCTCAAGTGGTCTCGTAGCTTCGAAGATGGTTTCATCGGCGCACTGGTCCAACGCGAGATGCAGCGCCATCGTCAGACCACGAATCGTGCCGCGATACTGGAAGAAGTCCATCGCGTGTGCGATGAACATGCGACGCCGCGCTTCGTCCCAGCTCGGATCGAGCGCGACGCCAAACCATCCCGCGAGCCAGTCGAGAACTTCAGTCGGCGCGCTGCGCACGTCGAACAGGATCTGCGCGGCGGCGATCTTGTCTTCGAGCGACGTGTAGAGACCTTCGACGTTCGAAAGAAATCGATCGAGGAACGAAGCTGACTGCGTGTCTTCGCGATAAACACCCGGCAGGTAATTCGAGAGGTAAGAGAAGCGCGGGTAGTAAGCACGCAATGCCCTGAGACGTGGCGTGCTCCGCTCGTCGCCTTTCAATCGAATGCGAAGCTGGAGAAAACGTCCGCGGGCGCGTTGAAACAAGAGTTCCCACGTGCCGGCGCCGATCTTCTTGTTTGCTACACCTACACACGCGTTTGATATTGACGCGCGTTGGAACGGAATCTCGGAGCCGTCGCTGCGCAAATATGGTGCGGGCTCGAGCTGCCACGGCAAGAGGGGCAGATCGATCTCTTCATTCGCCGCGCGACTCCAGATCTCGATCGACGTGTCAGGCGGAATGTGCGCGTCGAGCATGATGCGATGCCAGATGCAGTCGGGCTCGCCACTGTCGAAGTAAGGTTTGTCGAGGGCGGTTTTTAGCGGCGTTTCGAGGGTCGCTTCCGGAACGTAGCGCGGGCGACGTTGCTGTATGAGCGGGATCCAGTCTTCAGCGAAGTCGTAATATGCGCCGTCAGACGTGCCTGCGAGTGCTTTGCCACCGAAGAGTCGCATCGGCAAGTACTCAGCGATCGGTTGCAGCTCAACTTTCTCGTCACGCAGACACATGCGAAACGCATAGCTCTGATTGCCGTCAGCAGCGACGACGTAAAGACGATTCGTCACCACTGCAAAGTCGTAGCCGACGAGCGCGAACTCACTCTGCGCGTCCTCTTCGATCAGCGACAAGATCGCTTCAGTAGTTAATTGATCGCTTAATTGTTGATTAAATCCGTATCTAAAAATCCGTGAAAATCTGTGCCCGGGATCGAAGTCGAGAATAAGAACCGTTCCATCGGGTAGAGCTTCGATCGCGATCGGATCGTTGAGCGCGAGCGGTGATTGCAGAAGGGAAAAGTTTTTCGGAAACACGCGGCGCTTTGTGCCGCGCACTTCGCTCTCGTCCATCGGTTGAAAATCGTCTTCGCGCGGTTCCGCAAGGATCGTCTCGCCGTTTTCTTCCGGGCCGATCACGTTGAAATGTCGATCGAGCGCCCAGTAACTCTTGTTGAAACGATCGAGAATGTAGACACCGCCACCCGGTCGCGGCGCCATGTCGAACGGCTCGAAGGGAACCCCCCTGGGCCAAAGTATCTGGCGCGGCTCCTGGCCGGTGTGTAGATCGAAGATCAGCAGACCGGCGGGCTCGGTAACACCGATGACGAGGTAATGATCTTCCGTGATCGCAAGACCGCTCAGCTTCAGCGGCGTCGCTGGCACTTCGGCGTTGAGTGCCGTGAAATCACCCTTAGATTTCGGAGCGCTGCACTTCTGCCCCAGCGGCCAGAAATCAGTGACGAGGCCTGAGCCGATCGAGCGCACGCGAATCTTCAGCGATGTTTCGTCGATCCAAAACCAGTTGCCATAACGATCGCGCGCCGCGCCACGTCGATTCTCGAGCAACGGAAACGTATCCTTCGGCGCAGCAGTGAATTTAAAGAGCCGTGGCTCAAGCGTCAGCTCGTTGCGTTCCTCATTCCAAAACAAACCAGGTTCTGAACCCAACAGGCCCCACAACTCTTTTAAAGACTTTTTCCCGGAGGCCGTGTCGACTGTGCACTGGCCCCAGTCGTCGCGACCTAGCAGGAGATGAAATCGGGTGCCGTTGGCGTCCATTGCTTCGCTAACACTCCTCGGGAATTACCGGAACCGGAACAATTCGCGTCGCCGGAGCCGTTGTAGCCGGCGCTTGCCCGCGTAACGAATCGACGTCCATCGGATCGCCGATACTCACGCTTATACCCATCACGCGCGGCAGCTCGAGACCATTCATCGGAATTTGATCGCTCGACGGTTTCGTATCCTCCGCGATCAGTACATCGTTGACGAGCAGCACACCGGAAACACGACTCGCGACTGCCAGCAGTTCGCGCGCAGTCACGGCTTTCGACAACGGCCAGCCTTTTTGCGCTGACGCGTAAGCCGGTGTCGTGAGTGATGCAAGACTGTCTGTCAGGCCAGTCGCGCTCACGATCGGTGCGAGAAAGCCGAGCAGGGCTCGTTTGACTGCTTCACGCACTTCCGCAGTCGCAACACCCGCGACGACGTTGATACCAGCCGAAATCCAAACAGGCTTGTAAACCGCACCACGCAGGTAAAGCTCGGTTGTCACTAATCTCCGCGGATCCAGGTAGCGACAGATCGTGTCGAGAAAGATCGCATCCGCAACGGGCGCATCCGGTTGTTTCGGATCGTTGCGCGGAATAATCATCAACGTCACCGCGCCCGGCGCATCGCCCGCTTCGTTCGGCACGAGCTCGGGATTGAACGCGGGCAACACCTCAACGCGTCCGATATCAACACCCGGCGTCCGCATCGTGATCGTCTCGAAATCGGCGGCGCTCACGAGTCGATCGCGATGTTGCAGGTAGCGCGCGATCTGTTTCTCGCCGTCCGTGACTTGCTCGGCTTCCGTGCCGCCCCACGTACGAACGGGATTCGTCACCTTGATGCCCGCCGGCAAAGCCGGACTCGAATTGATTGATCCCGTGGCGACGTTGCCCGCGGAACCGACGCCGTAGTCGTAACTCGCGCGTAGCTTCGCACCGGCCGGCGGACGTTTGCCGCGCAAGCCGTCGCCAAACTTGATCTGACCCGACTCAGCATCGACGAGGTAAACTTCAGACGGCAGCGGCGGCACAGGCGTAGCGCCAGGCGGCAGCCGCAGATCCGGCACCGGAACTTCCGGGCCAGCCGACAGCAGATCGTCGAGCTCCTGCCACGTTTGCGTGTCACTCGCGGGCGGGCTCACAGTCAATAGCACCGAATTCGGAATCACCGGTTTCCGCGACAGGACCACTGTCTGATCGGGCGCGCCAGTGCCGTCCGGCAGCAGCTCGTTGGTGATATGCGCGCGCTGTGTGACGCCGACAGTATTGATGCCGATCCAAAGCAGTCGCGCGCCGACGCCGGGCGACGCTTGTATGCGCAGCCACGTGATCACGCGATCGTTCAGACGGCTGTCTTCGAGTGACGGTGGAAAATCGGCGACACCTTGTTCGAGTGGATCGAGATTGGACCAGAGTTTCAGCTCCGCCGCGGAAGGCAAAGTGATCTCGACGACGCCGGGAGTCTCGAGCACATTACCGAGCGGGCTCGCAACCAACGGTCTGTACTGCGGCACACGTTGCGCCGGATCGGTTGGCAACAGACCATCACTACGAACATTCGGAATCAGATACTGAAGCAGCGGCTCGCCTTCGGGATTCGCCGTGCCGCCGGGCGCGAGCACACGCGTGGCGGCCTCGATCGCGGGAACGATGCCGAGACTGATCGTCTTGCCTGCGATCGCTTCGCGTGCTTTGTTCCTCAGATCTTCTTTGGCGGCCTCGCTGTCGTCGACGGGCTTGTCGCTCGCGCGCACCATCAATGCGACCCACGCGGAGCGGTCGGTTGCGTCCTGGCCGATGGCGACTTCGTTTCCTTCGCGTCCGTCGATCGGAACGCTCTGATAGAGCTGAATTTCTGCGTCGTTCGGCGGCTGTCCGTTATACGAAGCGTAGAGGAGTTTGTAGTAGTCAGTGACAGCAGTGTCAGGGCTGACGATCGTTTGCTTGTAGTAAACAGCGGTTTCGATCGGCAACACGTCGAGGCCGTGATCGGTGCGGAAGGGAACCTGGCCCGCGCGCACTTCGAGTCCGCTGTTGAGCGTGATCGTCTCGAGTGGTCCACGTTCGTTATTGAAACTCACGAGACCGAGCGCAGACGATGCTGGTTGCAGCGGCACGCCGAGCAGTTGCAAAAACTTGCGCCGGTTTCGCTCGGGGATTTGATTCGAGCGATACAGCAGGTTCTCAGTGAGAAACGCGAAGAGCTCGAGGAGGGTGACGCCCGGATCGCTCTTGTTGAAATTCGTCCACTCGGGATTGTGAACGGGAATGCGCGCGAGGGCTTCGTTCAGCAAATCCTGGTAACGACGATCATCGATGGATGGGATTGTTAGAGGCATTGTTATGCTCCCAAACTCAC
>Ga0134121_10000710_pt1 | contig 35517 bp, 26 predicted proteins | sample KB301_FD_96463 | JGI IMG/M metagenome (GOLD analysis project Ga0134121, IMG submission 96463) | Terrestrial soil microbial communities without Nitrogen fertilizer from Kellogg Biological Station, Michigan, USA - KB3-0-1 | ecosystem: Environmental > Terrestrial > Soil > Unclassified ...
AAGTCCACATGGCCGGGCGTGTCGATGATGTTGATGCGGTGCTTCTTCCAGAAACAGGTGGTGGCGGCGGAGGTGATCGTGATGCCACGCTCCTGCTCCTGCACCATCCAGTCCATGGTGGCCGTGCCCTCGTGGACCTCACCGATCTTGTAGTTCACCCCCGTGTAGAAGAGGATGCGCTCGGTGGTCGTCGTCTTACCGGCATCGATGTGGGCCATGATGCCGATGTTGCGCGTATCGTTCAGAGAAACTTGCCGTCCCATGGTGACTTCTTCGCTTTCGTCTCAGAAACTGGTATCGCTAAATAAATCGTAGATCGCTGGTCTGTCGAGTCTTGGTTGCTTGGCGTGGGTTGAGCGACTACCAGCGGTAATGGGCGAAGGCTTTGTTGGCCTCGGCCATGCGGTGCGTGTCTTCCTTCTTCTTGATGGCGCCGCCGCGGTTCTCGGAGGCGTCGAGCAGCTCGCCGGCCAGGCGGGCCCGCATCGTCTTCTCGCCGCGCGACATCGCGGTGGTGATGATCCAGCGCATCGACAGCGCCAGCTTGCGGGAAGGGCGCACCTCGACGGGGACCTGGTAGGTCGAACCGCCGACGCGCCGGGACTTCACCTCGACCGCGGGCTTGACGTTCTCGATGGCCTTCTTGAAGACCTTCATCGGATCGTCATTGGTCTTCACCTTGATGGCGTCCAGAGCGGCATACAGGATGCGCTCGGCGACCGACTTCTTTCCGTCCTTCATCACCACGTTCACGAACTTGGTGACGAGCTGCGAGTTGTAGAGCGGATCCGGCAGGATCTCGCGTTTCGGGACTTCTCTACGCCTGGGCATGTCTCAATGACTCCTTAGGACTTCGGCCGCTTGGCGCCGTACTTGGAGCGGCCCTGCCGCCGGTTCTGCACGCCGACCGCGTCGAGCGTGCCCCGGATGACGTGATAGCGAACGCCCGGGAGATCCTTCACGCGGCCGCCGCGGATCAGCACGATCGAGTGCTCCTGCAGGTTGTGGCCGACGCCCGGGATGTAAGTGGTCACCTCGATGCCATTGGTGAGCCGCACGCGGGCCACCTTGCGCAGCGCCGAGTTGGGCTTCTTGGGCGTCTGGGTATAGACGCGCACGCAGACCCCGCGCTTCTGGGGCGAACCCTGCAGCGCCGGGCTCTTCGTTTTGGATTCCGCGCGATCACGGCCCTTGCGCACCAATTGATGAATCGTAGGCATACGTCCAGATCTCCTCGACCCGTTGTTCCCGAAATGACTTCCGCGAAGCGACAAGAGCCCGCAACCCATACATCGGATGGGTTAACGGCCCATACTCCGGCCCCGAACGGTGTTCAGGGTATGTCTTCGGCTTGAAGACTTTGTACCGCCCCCGTCCCAGGCGGGACCATCGGCGGTGTAGAACCCGCGAAGTCTAATGGAGAAGTCGTCCGCGAGTCAACACCCTCGCGCAACCGGACCTACCCAAGGTCACCAGCGGGACGCGCAGTATAAGCCGGAGAGTCCCAATCCGCAAGAGCCGGCGGTCTGAGCTCCCTCACCCCCATACTTCAGGCGGGCTGCTCACCTGTCCGACCCGATCCGGGCGTCTGCGCGCAGCATACAACTTTTGGGAGTCAAGTGCTATTCCCTGGCTTCTGGCCCTTCTGGCCCTTCTGGCCCTTCTGGCCCGTTGGCTGCCCTCGTAGAGACGCCCCACGGGGAAACCCCGTGGGGCGTCTCATTCGAAGCGCCGCTCTCGCCGTTTTCGGAACGCTCTGGGCCACGCTGCCGGGCCGATCATCAAAACACGACTTGACAAGTCTAGACTTGACAAAACACGCCTTGCGACGTAACCTCCATGTTCTGAGAGGCTTATGACAAACTTCATCGGCAGGCAAGACGAGCTTGGTTTCCTTAATCGGGCCTATGACGCTTCCGGAAGCGCTCTCATCCCGCTCTACGGCCGGCGGCGGGTGGGCAAAAGCGAGCTCATTCTCCAGTTCCTGAAGGACCGGCCCGGCATCTACTTCCTCGGCAAGCAGGCGCCGGCGGCCATGCAGATCCAGGAGTTCTTGACCGAGGCGGCCACGATTCTGGCCGAGCCCCTCCTCGCCGGCCTCGCCACCGAGAGCTGGTCGGAGGCGCTGGATGCGGTCGTCTCGCGCTGGAGATCGGACCGCAAGCTCGTCCTCGCCTTGGACGAGTTCCAATGGTCCGTGGCGGCGTCTCCGGAGCTGCCCTCGGTGCTGCAAGAGAAGTGGGACCGTTCGTGGCGGAACGCCGGCAACGTCGTCCTGATTCTCTGCGGCTCCTACATCGGCTTCATGGAGCGGGAAGTGCTGGGCAAGAAGAGCCCCCTCTTCGGCCGGCGGACGGGCCAGATTCTCCTGCGCCCCTTCGGCTACCGGGAAGCCGCCGGCTTCCACCCCGGCTACTCGCGAATCGACCAGGCCCGCACCTACTTACTCTGCGGCGGCGTGCCCCTCTACCTGCGGCGCTTCTCCGACAGCCGCTCGATCGAGGCCAACCTCGTCGCCGAGTTGCTGGACGAGTACGCCCCGCTCTACCGCGAGGCCGACTTCCTCCTGCGGGAAGAGCTGCGCGAGGTCACCCTCTACTACGCGATCCTCACCGCCCTGGCAGCCGGGCACACCACCGTGCACGCCATCGCCAAGCAGGCCGGCCAGGACCCTCGCGCCCTCTCCTACTACCTGCAACAGCTCCAGGAGCTGGGCTACGTCGAGAGGCGCTATCCCCTGACCGGCGAGCCCCCGTCGGCGCGCTCCGTTCACTACGACCTGTCGGACCCCCTCCTGCGTTTCTGGTTCCGCTTCATCTTCCCGAGCACGAGCTACATCCGCCACATGGGAGCGGACCGGGCGCTGAAAGACCTCATCCGTCCTCACCTGGATTCCTGGTTCGGCCAATGCTTCGAGCGACTCTGCCGCGAAGTGGGCAGTATTGGTCCAAGACCACCCAGATCGACGTCGACGGCCTGCGCGACGACGGCTGGACCGACCTCGGCGAGTGCAATGGGGAACCGTCCGCTCCCCCAAGGCGGTCGAGCAGGAGTTGGAAGAAGGTGCAGGAGTTCCCCAACACCCGAGAGACGACGATTGGGCGGCGAATCTTCATCCGCCAGAAGCCAAAGACGATGGGCATGGCTGTCGGACTCGGTGGCACGGATTGGAAGAGCTCTATAGCTGAGCCTGCCGCCCGTCGGGACAATCACCAAGCGAAATCGGGCCCGTAGAGACGTCCCAATGGCGGACCGACCGCATCGGCCCACAACAGGACGCTAGATCGACCTCGGCTCTTGGGCGCTAATGGCGCCTCCTCACTTACACTCGGAACCAATTTCCTCCACGCCGCCAGTCACCACCAGAGCAAAACCCTGTGGACCCACCGCAATACTGGCCCCTTCTATTATAGCTTCATATTCGCCTGTCTTAGGCACCCCTACGACGACTTGCTCAACATTGTTCGCGTCATCAAAAATGCCGCTTGTCGGGCCACGTGAAAAGGAGGATAGCGCTCCCTTATCGAAGTCGTTGCCAATATATCTAGAACTAGGGCCAACGACAACAAGATTAAGATCATTAATCACGGGATCCTGGTGTACAGTTTGCGCCGGCGGCCTCTCGGTCCAGACTAGCGTGACTTTGAGAGGCTCTGACTCATTCATAATCCTGAACCTCCAACACTTCCTCTCTCCACTCTCCAATCCTTCTGAATTATGTATATCACGGAGAAACATCCTCCGGCTGTCATGGTCAAAAAACAGACTATTCTCGAGCAACAACCTCCCCCATCCCTCCTCATCACTGGGATACTGATTCACTCCCTGACCTTGGTTTATTTGGAATCTCATGTCCACGGTGCCATTTAGCAAGACAGCCTTGATTAGCGCCCCTGTTGGCTGAAAACCTGCGGAACCACCCTTCAGGCCCTTAGGGTACCAACCGTCCACAAAATACTCACGAACAAGAGCCGCCGCACCAGCAATCGCAGGGCACGCCCAACTAGTCGCACATGTCGACTCATATTTAGATTTCACCACCTCACAATCGCTGCCCACTTTGGCAGAATAGATATCGCAGCCAGGTGCAAAGATCTCTGGTTTGCGTCGCTTCTTATGAGGGTCAAGGGTCGGACCCTTACCCCCACTTCCGACAAGATCCTGAAGGGTTGCCTGAGCACTAGCCCCGACCGCCAAGACGTCTTTTGCGTTTTCTGGCGTTCTAACCGTCCTCTCATTGCTCGCAGCAAATACAATTAGAGCATCCTCGTGCGTCCACGAAAACAAATCTGCGTCATAGGACCAGTGCGTATAGTCGGTAGTCGAGTCATCCCCCCAACTATTTGAGAATATTCTAGCACCATCATCGTATTGTTTTTTCAATGCTAGCAAAAAATTCGAGGGCCCAGCGCCCGATCCTGTCGCATCTTCCCACCAGGCAAAAGCGATCTTCGCTTCGGGCGCTTGGCCGTTGCCCGGAAATTTAGGATCAGCGAGTGATTCGCCCGCTAAGACTCCAGCAACAAAAGTTCCATGCGTAGAAGGCTCCTGCGAATTGGCCGGATCCGACGCGGAAGGGTAGCTGATAAACTTTCGGTGCAAAGGTCCGAAAGGCTGACTGTCTTCAAAGAAACAATGATTCAAATCCACCCAATCATCAATCAAGCCTATTATCTGGCCATTTCCTCGTAGGCCATGGTCATGTATGCTGCGCTTGTTTAATAGATTGCTTTGAATAACCCAAGAAGTCGTTGCGTTGCGGAGCTGCGGCTCTCCCTCTTTTTCTATTCGCGTCACATCCGGCATCTTCGCGATGATCTTCAAGTCATCCAAACTCAGAAACCGAATCTTAGTAACACTAAGTTTTTCCAGTCCCTCCACTGCGCTCTCCGGTTCGGAGAGAAATTTATTCAAATCCGCATTCTGAAAATGCGAAACCCAAACACCTGTCTGTAGCTTGCCAGACAGGCTGGACCGAAGGCTAGGATCGATCTTAAAAGCCGGCTGCAAAAATTCGACTCGACGGACCAATTTAGATTCTCGTAACTCGCTCGCCCTGTTTCGCGAAATACGTTCCAGGTAACCGAAATCGGGCACGTATTGGTCCAGTGATAGTCCCAGTTCCATGCGATCTCTTTTCGTCGGCAGTCGATAAAATTGCACAATATAATACGCAAGTCCTTGAGGGGGCTCCACGCACAGGCTGGAATCTAAAACGGGAAACTCACTCAAGGGATCAAAACGATAGGCGCCGAGCCGAAGTAAGACTCGATGATCGACCTTCGCGCCTGAATTGATCTTTTCATAGCGAGGAGAAATGAGCACAGGGATATCCGGACCTTGGTCTTTAATAGGATGGAGCGAAAATATCTCAATATTAAATTTTTTACTAAGCTCAACGGATACCTTTGAGGGAGCGGAACCAATATAGACGTTGGTAGCTACGCAACCCTTCAGCTCAACACCGAAATCTCCACGGAGAATGTCCTTTGATTCCTCTGAAGGGGTTTTATCAAAGCGCAGAAGAAGTACCTCCCTAGCTGGTATCGATGCGGAAGCCTCAGGACTAGCCATGCCAGTTCGAGGAACTCTGGTTTGTAGAATCCCTGGCCCTGTCCTTGGGACGCAGTGAAGGAAAACCGGTAGAGCACACCAGGTAAGCACACGGGCCACCTGGCGTATAGAGGTCAATCGCAAAACGGTGTTTGACTCCATAACGATTCCCTCACTGAGACAAGGTTACCATGGGACAAATTGGACGATTCTCTCCCCCGCGAAGAAGTTTTAAAAAATTGATAACTAAAGGATCGAAATCTCGCGTTACCTCTGATTTGTTTCCGCTTTCGACTGTGCGATGCGGGACGGGCTTCCCTCTTGGCCAGATCTCATTTTCCGCAAGATCATAAAACAGCTCAAAATGGCGTCCGATATTTCGATCGTGACAACGCCCTGCCGAATCATCAGCATTCGTCATTCTATTTGCAATAAAAATACTGGCGCAATACTCGACACCACCCTCCGAACAGCGCGTCGCCTCTATCTTCACCTCCGAAGTACCGTGGGGGGAATCCAGGGACTTTAAGGTGATTTTGACAAGCCCGGTATCTTTCTCAAGCGTCCCTCTTACAACGGTCGGGATCAGAAGGACCTCAGCCAGCTTCCCATCCTGAATCCTATGTGGGAACCAAGTGCTATCTGAGAGCGAGCGAAATTCGAAACTTTGTGGAGTGGATTCGAATTTGTTATCGGGAATAAATGTTTCCCCAACAAACTTGACAGCTTGAATCGGAGAGTTAACGTTTATATTTAGAATCCGAGACGCAAGAAGGGCCGGAGCGTCAGACGAATAGCTTTTCCCTAAACAGGTGTGGTTCGCCTTCTTAGCTCTAGATCTTATCTTATTCATTCTTGGAACGTACGAAAAATCAGGAGACTGACACGCAACCCTTTTATCCGACTTCTCCTTCTGACATCCGACGAGATTAGCCTCCTCTAGGATCGCCTCTACCCTCTCTAACGGACACTCACAGAAGTCACCCAGCTTTTTACAGGCGCCGTAACAATCTCCGGTCCTAGCTACAAGTAGACTCGGCGTATGTTCATGGCTGTCGCAACCGTCTGACGATTGGGGCGGGTTCGTTGCATCCACGAGAAGAGCGCTAATAACAGTTGGATTCGTTTGATGATTAGGTACAAATGCTATTAGGCCGAAAAAATGAATCTTTAAGAGCACAAGCACGTCCATGACTACCTCCCGGAAATGGCATGGTCATTAGTTGAAGGGATAATTCCTCCGAGATGCTCAAAAGCAGCCCAATCTCGGATGTACGCGTGACTTCTACGAATAGTCTCTAACTGTGCAGCACGCAGAGCCGAAACCGCATCTTTACTTCTGAGATTCCCATAAAAGCTTGTAAACAGTTCGCTTGTCGCTCCGTCGCTCATTGGCCAGAGGCTTGCTACCACCGAGGGCGCCCCGGCTGCGAGGAAGGGGCGCGCGAGGCTGATCATGCCTTCACCGCCTTCCATCCTTCCGTCGGCCGTGCCACAGGCCGCGAGTACCACTAGACGTGTGTTGTTGAACTTCAGCTTGAACAGGTCTTTGGCATAGAGAATCCCCGAGTCACCTGGTTGACTCGGGGCAAGGACGAGACCCGAGAGTAAGGGCGCTGCCCGATCTACAAACGCATGGCCAGCAAAGTGGAGGATCTCGGCCTGACCTGCCTGCTGCAGGAATGCTTCCCTGGTAGCCGAGCTTCCTGTAAGAAGCTTCGAACCGGGAAGTAACTCTGAGACCCGCCCCGCTTCCTGAGCAGCCCCAGGAAGAGATGGTAGCCATGGAAACAACCGCCTGTCGAACTGCGGATCGCCCACTACCAAAGCGCTTCTGAATTCCTCTTTCCCCACGTGGTTGGAACGGGCAATACTGAGCGCGTAAAGTTGCCCGCTGGGCGCAATACCGATCTCATAATCTTCGATCAGAAACTTTCCCGTGGCAGGATTTACAAGGGCGGCGAACGGCACAGAGAAGAGCCCTTTGTCAGGCACAACTATCAGGCGCTTTCCATTCCAGCGCTGGGTTATCGGACCAATAAGCTTTCCATAAAGCCATTTCGCCATGCCGACCGTATCGGCCGATGCGGTCTCTTGCTTAATCCCCCTGAGGAGTGCCTCTATGTGTTCCTCTATCTCCCTAGCAGGGACCATCAGCTCGATAACATTGACACGTTCCTGCTGGACGACCCATATAAGCAGACGGTCTTCGAGCATTGCGTATTCGATCAGGGCTGTGGATGGCCCCACCGCCTTCTGGAGCGAAGAGACTTCTACCGTGCCGTCGGAGATTAGCTCTCCACCTCCGCTAGCTGTGACGAAGTCCAGCAAAACCCTAGCCCGCGTCCTCTCAAGGGTCTCCAAAGCGGACTCCGGTCTGCCATGCCTGACATCGATACGGATCAACTGGTCGTAGACTCTCTGAGAGCGTTGCAGAAAGGTCGTGCGGAGCGACTGCTCTCCGATCTTGCTACGCAGCGCCTCGATTTCGCGAATCGCCAACCGGAGGTCTTTCTCCGCTTTTTCCTCTTCTCCGTCAGCAAGATAAGCAAGCGCCCGCTCGAGTCGCAGATCCGGCAGCCGCTCGAAGTAGCCGGTCCGTTCACCTGCCGCAATAGCCTCGGAGAAGCGCTCCGCACCTTCTGCGGGAGCCCCGACACTCCGGAACTGACCTTCGCTAAGCAATAGGTCACCCTGAACGATCAGCCGCATCTTTGGGTCCTTCACCAAGGCCGCGTAGCGCTTCGCCTCTTCCATGTCTTGACGGGCCTGCGCCTTCTGTCCCAGACTGGCCTCGATCACAGACCGCTTCTGTAACGCATGCGCGATCGCATTCCAATCCTTCGACCCACCCAGCGACTTGACGTTCTCGTCCTGAAAGAGCAATGCAATTTCGGATGCATTCAGTGCTGCCGAAGCATCGGCTGCCTCCTGGAGAATCAATTGCCTCTTAAACGGGTCCTGAACCTGCGACAGCGAACTCAGCGCTCTCCCTAAGTGACGCCATCCCTGCTCTGAATCGCCTAGTCGTCTGAAAGTCTCGGCAAGCGATTCCTCAATCCCCGCAAGGTTCTCCACTTCTCCGGTCTTCTCGAAAAGAAGAAGAGCTCCGAAGTACGACCGTAGCGCCCTGGCGAGATCACCCTCGATATATCGGGTTAACCCAATCACCCTAAGAGACCGCGCCGCAAGGACTGGATATTCCGGTCTTTCCTCATCGCCGACGAGTCGTTCCAAAATCTCGCGCGCACTTGCGTACTCGGCATGCTGATAGCGGCACACTGCGAGTTGGAACGCGACCCATTTCTCGAAGGGACTATTCGCGCGTAGCAGTGCCTCCCGACTCTCGTCAAACTTCATACGGGCCTGGTCGATTTGCCCCTCCTTGTAGTGATCGAGAGCTTCCCCATAGAGTCGGTGGCCAGCGACAAGGTCATGGAGGGCGGGCGCGGTCGGCTCTGCCAAAGCATGTTCAATGACAGCAACAGATTGCTTCAGCATGGAATCACGCCAGATCTCGGCCCGCAGAGTTCCTATCGCTCGCGCAGTTGCTAGCCGCTGAATTGACTCTGCCACTCCTCCGGCCGCACGTGCTCGCGCCCAATCGGCAAGCAGCGACTCTTCCGCGAACTGGCGCGACGGCTGCGCATAGACCTGGACAACCTGCCGTATATGGCTGTCATCCTGCTCACCCGGACCTGCAAGGAGGAGATTTCGCTCGGTTTGCCAGCGGTCGGGACCGGACGGCTGCTTCAAGGCCACGATGCGGGAACGCGCCTCCTCCGACCAACCCGAGACAGCGTCCAATTGTATGTAGCTCTCCCATGCAGCCAAGGCATCAGCTCGCAAGGAGAGTTTCTCCAACGCCAGTGCGTAGTTGAATTTCGCGGCAGAACTGACGCCGGTCGAAGTCAACGCTTTCTCAGCGGTCGACGCCCCGCGAATCAGTTGGCTGAACCCGTTCTCCGGCCCAGCCTGAGCGACGTACGCCGCAGCAAGGTCACTATAGACATAGGCTGGAGGTCTTGACCCCGAAGCAGCCTGTTCCAGCTTCTTCACGGCCAAATCAGTCCTGCCGTTGGCAAGATCCACGAGGGCACACGCAGCGAGGTGCTCTTCCGGTATCTGGGCGGCCCCGCAAGCCTTAACCAAATCCTTAGATATTGCTCCAGATTTGCGCGGTGTCGAGGCTCCCAGAAAGATGGCGTAGTCAAAGTCCGCGAGCCGCCCCTCTATGAGACGCTCCGCGCCAAGAGCTTCTACAACCTGTGACCGCAGGTCACTAGGTTGCATCGACTGCAAGGCAGGCCCACCGCGCACCTGTGTGGCGAGCACGCTCAGCAGAACTCCCAAGCCCCCAAGCAGGGACCGCCGCATCTTCATGACCTCCATCTGCCAAGGGAACGCTGGCGCGTGATTATCGCCCGAACTCGCCGTGATTAGAACCAAATAGACGCTTGGCAAACTTGCAACCTCCTCCTAACGAGGCTAGACGGACAAGTTGCCAAGATTCCGCGCAAGTGAAATCCCATTGAGAAGTCGTTCGGCGACCAACACCTGGCTACCTGGACCGCCTTTAGGGTTAGAATCCCCCCCGATACACCCAAATCCCCCAGGATGACTCTCTCCCTATAACCTCCAATGGCATCCGATCCACCGTCCGACCTCCCCCCCGACCAGCTCTTCCTCAAGAGCCTGCCGCTCATTGAGAAGATCATCGCCTTCGCCAGCCGGCGGTCCCGGTTCAGCCGGGAGGATGCGGAGGACTTCTCCTCCTGGGTCAAGCTCAAGCTCATCGAGAACGACTACGGCGTGCTTCGGCAGTTCAAGGGCGGCTGTAGCCTTGGGACCTATCTCTCGGTGGTCATTCAGCGCTTGGCGCAGGACTACCGGAACCACCTGTGGAGCAAGTGGCGGCCTTCGGCGGAGGCGCTACGGCTGGGACCGCTGGCCGTCCGGCTGGAGCAACTCCTGGTCCGCGAGGGGTATAGCTTCGACGAAGCATGCCAGATTCTTTGGGTCAACGAGGGCATCGGGGCGACCGAGGCGGAGCTGTCCGATCTTCGCGCCAAGCTGCCTCCCCGCACCGGCCGGCACCTGGTGAGCGATGAGGCGCTTCAGGCTGAGGCCAGTCCCGATCCCGGCCCGGAGCAGCAGGCGGAGGACCATGAGATCGCGATCGAGAGCCGGCGGATCTTCATGGCCCTTCATCGCGCCTTGAGGACTCTGCCGGCGGACGACCAGGTGCTGGTCAAGCTCCGGACCCGGATGTCCGTGGCCGATATGGCCCGAGCTCGGAAGCTCGAGCAGAAGCCTCTGTACCGCCGGCTGGAAAAGGACTATGAGGCTCTCGCCAAGGCTCTTGCACGGGAGGGAGTCCGGCATGAGGACGTCAAGAGGGTCCTCAGCCGCCTTCAGCCGGATCTCTTTGACGAGTCGGAGGAGAAGGGGTAATCTCAATTCGTGTCCGTCTATAAGGTATGACGGGCCAGGTGGTTACGAAATGCCAGAACTTGCACCCATACAGACACAACCCCCCCAGGGAAGCTGCCCGACGGCCGAAGAACTCGCTTGCTACATCGACGGTGAGCTCTCTCCGGCCGAGCGTTCCCGAGTCGCCGAGCACCTCGCTTCCTGCGAGAGCTGCTTCGAGGTCTACTCCGGGGTTCTCCAGTTCCAGCTCGAATCGGAGCCGGCACCGATGGGAGAGGTGGTTCCGTTCCCGGTAGAGAAGCGGCGCCCGGTGCCTTGGTGGACCTCTATTGCGGCACTCCTAGTCGTGGGCGTGGGAGTCGGGGGCTATCTCTATCTTCACCTCCTCGCTCCTCTTCCGGAGTTGGATACCGCCAAGCTGCTCGGGCCGCTTCAGGGCAAGAAAACGACCGAGATGTGGTTCGGAGTGCGTACTCGCGGAGGTTCAGAGGGAAGCCTGGAGGAGCCTGGTATTCCCATGGAGTCGGCGGCCTTCCGAATCGGGGTCCAGATCGCCAACCTTCAGGCAAAGCTCCAGGCAAACGATGCTGAGACGGTGACGGGATACGTGATCCCTGCCGCCCTGAAGGCGGTGGAGGGTCAAGTTTGGTCGACTGAGCTGACGAACGGCCTCAAGGGAGTTACGTCGGCTATCGGGAACAAAACAGCACCGAAGGACTTGCTTGCCAAAGTCCCAGAGCTTGCAGCAGAGGCGCGGGATCTCGATCCCATCTACTTCGATCTCGGTCAGTGGGTCGAAGCCGGCCGGCTCGCGGCGATCTCCCAGGATCCCGCCTTTTTCCGTCAAGCAGAAACCCGGAGCTTCCTTCGCCGCGCTCTCTGGCGCGATCGGCTTGGTTTCAAGGACTCGAAGCTGCCGGGGGGAAGTCGGCCTGATCTCGACGCGATCTACCAGATCAGCGGGAAGAGCCCGCTCCAGCCCTCGGACTTCGCCCAGTTGCAGGGACACTTCAAGAAGATCCTTGAAGCCAACTATCCGGAGTAGCGAGGAGGCTGGGGAAGCTTCTCGAAAGTGCTTGTCTCCCGCCTGACCGCCCAGGGAGAACACAACCGCGGTCCCGGGGGGACCACCGTCGGTAGCCCAGGATTTCAATCCCGGGCGCCATCGGGGTCGCTGACGCCATCTTGCGAGACACCCTCTGAGGATCCCTCCCGGTCACCGGAAAAGTTTCCCGCGCCGCTGAGAAGTTCTTCAGGCCACCCGAAAAGTTTCTCCAGCCGCTGAGAAGTCTTCCAGACCGCCCGAAAAGTTTCTCCAGCCGCTGAGAAGTCTTCCCAGTCACCTGAAAAGTTTCTCAGCCGGCTGAGAAGTCTTCCCGGTCACCTGAAATGTTTCCCGCGCCGCTGAGAAGTCTTCCCAGTCACCTGAAAAGTTTCTCAGCCGGCTGAGAAGTCTTCCCGGTCACCTGAAATGTTTCCCGCGCCGCTGAGAAGTCTTCCCGGTCGCCCGAAATGTTTCCCGCGCCGCTGAAGAGTCTTCCCGGTCACCGGAAAAGTTTCTCGGGCCGCTGAGAAGTCTTCCCGGTCACCCGAAGAGTTTCTCGGGCGGCTGGAAAGTCTTCCCGGTCACCTGAAATGTTTCTCGGCCGGCTGAGAAGTTTCTCAGACCACCGGAAAAGTTTCTCGCACGGCTGGAAAGGTCTTCCGGCCGCCAGAAAAGTCTCCCGGCGCCCTGGGAACCGTTCCGGTCTTCCGCCTGACCTTCCCGGCAGCCTGCTGGGTGACGCGACTATCCTTATACGTAATAAAAACTGCAGAATCGGTGCCAAGGGCCCATGAACACGCCGAGACGCCACGTCTCAGACTCCCTCCCACAGCCGGGCGAGATCCTCGACCTTCCGCAAAACGTTCTCCCTCTTCTCCTTGAACTCGGCGGCGAGGCGGCGGCGGGTTCTCAGGAGGAGGTAGGCCCTGGACTCTCTCCAGAAGGCGGCGCGCTGGTCGTTGAAAAGGAGGGCGCCGTAGGCGGTGAAGGGGGCGGTCAGGGTTAGGACGATGCCGATCCAGTCCTTTAGATAGTGGCCGGCGAGGATTCCTTCGACGATCCAGGCCAGGGGGAAGAGGAAGAAGGAGCCGATGACTTTGAAGGTGGCCGTCTGGTCCGGCTGGTCGTTCACCCTTTTCACGATCGCCCCCACCAGCCGGTAGATCGGCCAGGTCAGAATCGCCCCCACGATCGCCACGGGCAGGTGGATGAGCATGCGCACCAAGCTCCTCACGACGAAGCGCACGGCAGGTGGCAGGCGGTAGGCGGCTCCCACCTGGTCGTCCCGCAGGTCGAAGGCGTGGAGGAGGGTGTCGTACTCGCGGACGGCTTCGACTACGGCGGCGGTGCGCTCGGGGTGACGGTCCCGCAGGTCCCGGTAGCCGTCCAGGAAGGTGCGGCGGACGGCGACGCTCTCGGAGAGCTTCCCCCTCCCGGGCGCCTCGGGATGCTGGTGGCGGTAGAGGTCCGCCGCCCGGGCGGCGAGCCGGGCGTCCTCCCAGGTGTCGTAGTTCAGGGTGACGTCCTTCAAGCCCGCGTCGATGCGGACGGTGAGGGCGCGGAAGGCCGCCACCGGGTCCCGCGCGGCGAGATCGATCTCCGGCGCCGGGTCGATCGGCTCCCCCACCTGGACGAGGGCGCGGGAGCGGAAGGCCTGCTTGGCGTCGAAAAGCAGGCCCACGGGCACGATGCGGACACCCAGACCGGGAACCTTCTGCTCGGCTTCGAGGACGATGCGGGCGGCGCCCGTCTTGAGCGGCTTCAGGGAGGGGTCGCTGTGGCTCGTCCCCTCCGGAAACAGAGCGAGGGCTCCCCCCTTCGCCAGCAGGTCGTGAGAGCGGTCGAAGGTCTCCGTATTTCGGTCAATATTGCGGGTCGTGTCCGAGATCCCTGCGTCGTTGTCCTGCCGGCGGTAGACGGGGATGGCGCCCGCGAGGTCGAGGAACGGCCGCAGGGGCAGGATCTTCCACAGGGTGCTCTTGCCCAGGAAGCGGGGCAGCACCGGCAGCGGCCCCAGCAGCAGCAGGGGGTCGATGAGCCCGTTGACGTGGTTCGCCACCAGCACCAGGGGACGATCGAGAGGAATCCTCTCCGCTCCCACCACCTCCACCTCGCGGAAGAAGACCTTCAGGATCAAGCGGGCGACGCCGCGCATGAAGCGGTCGGCGGGGGCAAGGTCGGGCATCGCGAGGGCGTCTCTCCAGTGCGAAACGGGTCCTTCACCCTGGCCGATAACCGGCCGCGGTGTCAATCCAGCAAGCTATCGACGAGTGAGCAAGTTTCTTCAAACTGAGCTGTGCTACCCTCGACAGCGCGAAATTTAACGGTCCGGCTATCGGGACCTGCATAGGAGATGAGCCATGTCTGTCGCCACGCCCCAAGCCCCGAAGAAGAGCCCTCTGGATACCGCCGCCAACATCGCGATCATCCTCGTCTGTGCGATCGCCGCCGTAGTGCTGGTCCGCAACCAGTTCTTCCCGGCGCGTCCGGCGGGGGCGCCACCGCAGATCGAGAAGGGAGAGCAGTTCGCCGCTCTGAAGGGGGCCGTACCGGCCGGCGCCACCCGCGCGCTGGTGGTGGCGGTCTCGCCCACCTGTCACTTCTGCAACGACAGCCTCCCCTTCTACAAGCACCTCGTCGACGAACGCAACTCGAAGGGCTCGGGAGTGAAGTTCATCGCCGCCGTGCCGAGCGAGGACTCCAAAGCCCCGGAAAGCGAAAAATTCACCAATGCCGGCGTCACGCCGGACAACGTCGTCCATCTCGACTTCAGCTCCATCAAAGTGCCCGGCACGCCCACCCTCCTGCTGGTGGACAACAACGGCAAGGTGCTGAACGTCTGGGTCGGTAAGTTGGACGAGGGCGGGGAGAAGGAAGTTTTGAAGGTGCTGTAGGGGCGGGCGGGCACTCTCTTTTGACCCGTCGGCTGCCATCGTAGAGACGCCCCACGGGTACCCCGTGGGGCGTCTCCGGCGAAGCGTCGCCCTCGCCCGCTTCTCGAACGGCCTGCGGCGGGATTTTCGTTGGTCTTCAGACTTTCCAGGCAGCTTGACGGTCCTGCCTCCGAAGAGACGCCCCGCGGGGTTCCCCACGGAGCGTCTCTACAGTGGCTGGCAGCGGTAACGTGCCTTTCAGCGGCACCACCGATGGGCGATAGCTCTCCGGTCCAGCAACCCCTGATAAGTCACCACTCCACCTGCAACCCCAACTCCACCACCCGGTTGACCGGGATGTGGAAGAAGTCGGTGAAACGCTGGGCGTTTCGTCCCATGCGGACGAAGAGGCGCTTGCGCCAGAGGGCCATGCCTTTCGAGTCGCAGGGCAGCAGGGTGGTGCGGCCCACGAAGAAGGAGGTCTTCATCATGTCGAGATCCAGGCCATCGTGCCGGGCGCAGTCCAGCACGTCCTGCGCCCGGGGCTCCTGCATGAAGCCGTAGCGGGCGGTCAATCGGTAGAAGCCCTTGTCCAGCGCCTCGACCACCACCCGGTCGTCTTCGGAGAGAAACGGCACTTCCTCCGTCAGCACTCGCATGAGGATGACCTGCTCGTGGAGCACCCGGTTGTGCTTGAAGTTGTGGAGGAGAGCGGTGGGCGTCGATTCCGGAGCCGTGGTGAGGAAGACGGCCGTGCCCTGCACCCGGACCGGCCTTCCCGGCTCCAGGCTGCGGATGAGCTCCGCCAGCGGCAGCGCACCCTCCTCGAGGGCTTCGGCAACGAGCTTTCGCCCCTGTTTCCAGGTGTTCATCAACAGGTACACGATGCCGGCCACCAGCAGCGGGAACCAGCCGCCATGGGGAATCTTCACCAGGTTGGCGCCGAAGAAGGCGAGGTCCAGCACCAGGAACGAGCTCATGATGAGGCTCGCCCGCAATACGCTCCAACCCCATTTCTCGCGCGCCACCACGTAGGCGAGGAGAGTCGTGATTACCATCGTCGTGGTCACCGCCATGCCGTAGGCCGCCGCCAGACGGCTCGACTCGTGGAAGCCGAGCACCAGCCCGATGGTCGCCGCCATCAGCACCCAGTTGACGTTCGGAATGTAGATCTGGCCCGCCTCTTCCTCCGAGGTGTGGATGATCTCCACCCGCGGGTAGTAGCCGAGTTGCACGGCCTGGAGGGTGAGCGAGAAGGCCCCCGAGATGACCGCCTGCGAGGCAATCACCGTGGCCACCGTGGAGAGCACGACCAGCGGATAGAGCGCCCAGGGGGGAGCGAGATTGTAGAACGGGTGCTCCAGGCCCTTGGGGCTCGCCAGGATCAACGCCGACTGGCCAAAGTAGTTCAGCAGCAGGGCCGGCAGCGCCAGGCCGAACCAGGCGAAGCGGATGGGCCGGCGGCCGAAGTGCCCCATGTCCGCGTAGAGGGCCTCGCCGCCCGTCGCCACCAGGAAGACCGCCCCCAGCACCAGGAACCCGCGCAGGCCGTCGTGAAGGAATAGCCGTACCGCGTGTATCGGGTTGACGGCGGCGAGCACCCGCGGCTCGAGGATGATCCAGCGAACGCCCAACACTCCGAGGGTGACGAACCACAGCACCATCACCGGGCCGAACAGGGCGCCGATTTTGCCCGTCCCCCGCCGCTGGATCAGGAACAGGCCGATGAGGATGACGATGGTGATCGGCTGGACGTAGGGCTTGAAGAAAGAGGTCGCCACTTCGAGCCCCTCGACGGCGGAGAGCACGGAGATGGCGGGCGTGATCATGCCGTCGCCATAGAGCAGCGCGGCGCCGAAGAGCCCGAGGGCGATCAGCGCCCACCGCTTGGTGGCACGGGTGCGGATGAGCGACATCAGGGCGAGGATTCCACCCTCGCCCCGGTTGTCGGCCCGCATGACGAAGACCAGGTACTTGATGGAGATGACGACGATCAACGACCAGAAGATCAGCGACATCACGCCCAGCACGTTGAGCGGCGTCGGCGCCACGGAGTGGGAGCCGAAGAAGCATTCGCGCAGAGCGTAGAGAGGGCTCGTGCCGATGTCGCCGTAGACGACGCCGAGCGCCCCCACGGCGAGGCCGAGGAGGCGGCGAGGGCTTATCGGTGCTTTTTCAGGATCTTCTGTCGACACCTTCCATGCCCTCTCCACCCCCTCTTGCAGCCGGGGATCCTACTTCAACCCGGCTTCAGGCCCCCGCCATGGCCTCGATGTTGATCGTGGTCTCGGCGAGCTTGGTCAGCGACTTGTCCGCGTCGCCCTCCTCGTCGAGCGTCTGCTGAAGGAGCTTGGCGGCGGCGGTTTCACCCATCTCCTGGGCCCACGTCCGCACCGTGCCGTAGCCCGCCATCTCGTAGTGCTCCACCCGCTGCGCGGCGGCGATGAGGGCGGCGTCCATGACGTCGTCGTCCATGTCCTCGGCCATCACTTCCTTGCCTTCCTCGAGCAGGCCCTCCATCGCCTTGCACTTCTTGCCGCGGGCCGGCTTGCCGAGCCCCTCGAAGATGCTCTCCAGCCGCTCCACGTGGACCTGGGTGACCTGGAGGTGCTCCTGAAAGGCGCTCTTCAACTGCGGGTGCGTCGCCTTCTTCACCATCTTCGGCAGGGCCTGGAGGATCTGCTTTTCGGCACTGTACAAGTCCTTCAGCTCTTCCACGTAGAGCTTTCTCAGCGAGTCGATTTCCATGGGTGCGCTCCTTTTTTCCTTACAACAGGCTCCATTGCCCGCCGGAAGGCAGAGCAAGAGGGATGCCACGGGGAAAAAGTGAGGCGTCAGTGCACTTCACCCATCAACCGTTTGATCGGCGAGATGAGGACGACGGCGATCAGCGTGCAGATCATGCAGACGCCGGCCACGGCGCCGAAGATCCAGGGCAACGGGAACTTCTCGAACTGACCGGCCACCTGGCCGCCGACGAAGTTGCCGAGCGAGGTGGCGAGGAACCAGATGCCCAGCATCTGGCTGACGACCCGCTGCGGCGCGAGCTTGGTCATCGCCGAAAGGCCCACCGGGCTCAGGCACAGCTCGCCGATCGTGTGAAGAAGATACACGGTGAGCAGCCACATCGGGCTGACCCGGCCTCCCGCCGGCCCCGAGGCGAGGGCCGCGCCCACCATCACCAGGAAGCCCGCGCCGACGAAGAACAGGCCGTCGGCGAACTTTGACGGCGTCGAGGGCTCGCGCTTGCGCCGGCCGAGAGCCACCCAGATCCACGCGAAGACGGGCGCCAGCATCCAGATGAAGGCGGAGTTCGCGGACTGCAGCCAGCTCGCCGGGTACTTGAAGCCGAGAATCGTATTGCTGGTGAAGCGCTCGGCGAAGAGGTTGAGCGTCGAGCCCGCCTGCTCGAAGGCGGACCAGAACAGAATCGCGAAGATGAAGAACAGCAGGATCGCCCAGAGATTCTTGCGCTCCTGCGGGGTCCACTTCTGGCTGAACAGGAAGACGAAGTAGACGATGGGGATCAGCAGCAGCGAGTAGCCGACGTACTTGGTCACGTCGGCCACGGAGACCCGCACCAGCACCGCGACCAGGACCAGGGCGGCGAAGATGCCGACGCCGATCAGCAGATTCCGCCGGTCTCTCGCCCGGGCGACCGGATCGCCGGCCGTCGCCGGAGCGTGACCGACCGTTCCCAGGTTGCGCCCGCCGAGGACGTACTGGATGAGCCCCAGGGTCATGCCCACGGCCGCGGCGCCGAAGCCCCAGTGCCAACTGTTCGCGGGGTCGAGGCCGTAGCTCGCGAGGATGCTTCGGAACTGATCGCTCTGCGCCAAAAAGCCGCAGACCAGGGGAGAGATGAAGGCGCCCAGGTTGATTCCCATGTAGAAGATCGAGAAGCCGGCGTCACGCCGCGTGTCCTCCGTCGCATAGAGGCCGCCCACCATGCTGCTGATGTTCGGCTTCAGCAGTCCCGTGCCGGTGACGATCAGGGCCAGGCCCAGGAAGAAGAACCCGAGGGCGTGAAAGATCAGGCTGACGTGCCCGAGGGCGATGATGATGCCGCCGATCAGCACGGAGCGCCGCTGGCCGAGAAGGCGATCGGCGATCCAGCCGCCGGGAAGCGCCGTCAGGTAGACCAGGGCCGTATAGAGGCCATAGATGGGGCCCGCCTTGGCCGCGTCCCAGCCCAAGCCGCCTTTCGCCACCGCCCCCGTCATGAAGAGAAGGAGGAGAGCGCGCATGCCGTAGTAGCTGAAGCGCTCCCACATCTCGGTGAAGAAGAGGGTCGAGAGGCCGCGGGGATGCCCGAAGAAGCTTCGGTCGGCGGCAGAGTTTTCCACAGCAGGTGAGTTGATCATTTGGCGGGGAGCTTACCGCAGCCCGGTGCGTTCCGGAAAGGGCCGACCCAACCCCAGCCCCTCATCACCCCGGCCCTCTTCTCCCGTCGCCTTTCCCCCGCCCAAGACCCTCACCCCTGCCCCTCTCCCGACCGCCCCGTCCACCGCCCCGGGAGAGGGGTGCTCGGCTGAGGAGGTATGGACTCACTCCTACTACCCCGCAGGCTGTTCTCCCTCTTCTCCCGGGGAGGGGGAATGGGGCGGTCGGGAGAAGAGGGCCGGGGTGATGAGGGTCTGGGGCGGGGGAAACTCCAAGAAGCTAGCGCCTATGCCAGGAATACCCCCTCCACCCGGCCTCGTTGTTCTTGAGAACCGGAGGCCCCAAAACCCCATGCCACAGCTCACGCAGCGCTTCAGGCCCCTTGTCCTATTCGCCCTACTCCTCGGAGTGATCGCCGTCCAGCCGGCGCTTGCCCGGCCGCGGACGATCCTCGACGACGCCGAGTTCCGCGCCGAGGCCCAGGCCGGTCTCGACAAGCTCTACGACATGGACTTCAACGGTGCCGACGCCATCTTCGCCGGCATCTCCAAGCGCTATCCGGACCATCCGGTCGGCCCCTTCCTGGAGGCCCTCTCCCCGTGGTGGCAGATCCAGGTCAACATCCTGGACGAGTCGCGGGACGCCGCCTTCCTCAAGTCCATGGACGAGGTCCTCGACCGCTGCAAGCACCGCCTGAAGAAGGACCGGCAGGATCTCGACGGCCTGTTCTTCGAGGCGGGCGCCCACGCCCTGCGCGGCCGCCTCTACGCGGACCGCGGCTCCTACTTCCGGGCCGCCCGCGACGGCCAGAAGGCGTTGAGCTCACTTCAGGAGGTTCATAAGCGCGATCCGCAGAACCCCGACCTGCTGCTGGGCGTCGGCCTCTTCGACTACCTGGCGGACGTGGTGCCCAGGCAGCACCCGTTCCTGCGGGTCTTCACCAGCTTCTTCCCCAAGGGCAGCCGCGAGCGGGGGCTCGCCGAGCTCGAGCAGGCGGCCGAGAAGGGGCAGTTCGTCTCCACCGAAGCGGCCTTCTCCCTGCTGCAGATCTACTTCGTCTTCGAGGACGACTACGCCACCTCGCTCCACTACGCCCGCCTGCTGCGCGACCGCTACCCCGACAACTCCCTCTTCCACGTCTACGAGGGGCGCTCCTTCGCCCGCCTGAACCTTTGGGACGACGCGCGGCGCAGCCTCCAGGAAGTGGCGGACCGGCAGGCAGCGGGGAAGCCCGGCTACCGGGGCGACGTGGCCGAGCAGGCTCTCTACCTCCTCTCCCGCGACGCCGTGCGCCGCCGGCAGTACACTGAGGCGATCGAGCTTCTCCAACGACTGGAACGCCAGCCGCCGCACGGCCGGGAGGAGAGCGTCTACAAGACGCTCGGCCGGCTCTACCGCGGCATGGCCCTCGACGCCCTCGGCCAGCGCGACGAGGCGCTACGCTTCTACAAGCTGGTGCGCTCGGCCAAGGGGCCGGACTCGGCCCGGGAGATCGCCAAGAACCTGATGAAGTATCCCTACCCGTCGGGATAACCGGCGGGCGCCGGGGGCTCCGGCGGCACGGGGCGCCGCCAGAAGAAGAAGATCAGCGCTCCGGCCACCAGGGCGATGGCGCCGGCGATGAGGTTCTTGGCCTCCGCGCTGGCCGCGAACACCACGCAGAGGATCGCCGCGGCGATGGGAATCAACGGCCCGCCGGGCAATCGCACGGCGGGCTCCTTCGCGAGCTTGCGGCGCAGCACCGGCACCGCGAGGGCCGTCCCGAAGTAGGTGGCGAGCCGGGCCACGGCCGAGAGGGTGGCGAGCGCCTCGAACGAGCCGGTGAAGGCCAGCGGCAGGGCGATGGCCGTCTGCGTCAGCACGGCGACCCAGGGAGTGCGGTATTTCGGATGCAGGTCCGCGAGGATGCGGGGGCCGAAACCGTCCTTCGCCAGAGCCCAAAGATAGCGGGGACCGGAGAGAACGGTGTTGCTGTTCGTCCCGAGGATCGAGATGGCGCCGCCGACGGTCATCAGCAGGCCTCCCCAACTCCCGAGGAAGCGCTGCGCGGCGTCGGCGAGCGGCGTCTGGGACGCGACGACGCCCGGCAGGGTGCCGAGGGCCACCCACTGCACGCCCGTGTAGATGAGGGTGACGATGACGATCTGGACGATCAGCGCGAAGGGCACGTCCCGCCGCGGGTTCTTGAACTCCCCCGCCGGCGCGGCCGTGTTCTCGAACCCCGCGTAGGCGAAGAGTAGAAGGAGAACCGCGTCGCCCATGTGCCCCGGCTGGGTGGCCTGGACGGACTTCGCGAGGCCCGGCGAGACGTAGAAGATCCCCACGAAAACGAAGATCAGCAGCGGCAGCGTCTTGGTGATCGCCAGGAACACCGCCGTGCGCACCCCGGACTTGACGCCCACCACGTTGATGGCGGTGAGGGCCAGGACGGGCAGCAGGATCGAGAGCGTCCGGCCGGTCCCCACGTTGGCCGCCGGCCAGACGTAGCCGAGGGCACGGGCGAAGCCCACGGAGAGGGAGGCCACGGAGGAGACCCGGGCGAGCCAGGTCATCCAGCCGACCTCGAATCCCACCAGCTCGCCGAACGCCTCCTTGGTGTAGACGTAGGCGCTGCCGGGGCGGTCGAAGTAGCTCCCCGCCTCCGCGAAGCAGAGCACCAGCAGGAGGACGGCGAAACCGGCCAGCACCACCGCGCCGACGCTCAAGTAGCCGAGGAATCCGGCCGCCGCCGCCGGCAGCAGGTAGACGCCGCTGCCGATGACGTCGTTGACCGAGAAGCCGACGATCTCCCAGCGCGAGACCGCCCGACGAAACCCGGGGCGCGGCGCGGCAGGAGACAGAGTGGAATCGATCAAGGAGGGAGATGGTATCACCGCCTCGCGTCGGGACCCCCGTGTTACAGTCCAAACGATGGACTGGGAACCCCTGATCGCGGCGGCCACGGCGGCCCGCGCCCACGCCTACGCCCCCTACAGCCACTTCGACGTCGGCGCCGCCCTCTTGATGGAGGACGGCTCCATTCACGCCGCGGCGAACGTCGAGAACTGCATCCCGACCCTGGCCATCTGCGCCGAGCGCAACGCCATGGCCACCGCCGCCTCGGCAGGCCTGCGCCGTCCCCAGGCCGTCGCCGTGATCGCCGACATGAATCCTCCCGCCGCCCCCTGCGGTCTCTGCCGCCAGACCCTCGCCGAGTTCGCCCGCGACCTCCCGAATCTTCCGATCCTGCTGGTCAATCTCCAGGGAGACCGGGAGGAGACGACGCTTGCGGAGCTGCTGCCGCGGCCTTTTTCGTTGCCGGGGTAGGAGAGGGCACGTAGTAGGCGTCATGGCGGGCTGAGGCGCTGGCCCTCATCACCCCGGCCCTCTTCTCCCAGCCTCCCCCCCCGCCGGGGAGAAGAGGGAGAAAGACAAAACGGCGATACCGCGAGCCCGTAGGGCGGCATTCCCGTAGCCCTGGGTGGAAGCCGGCGGAGCCGGTGGGAACCCGGGGGCTTGGGGAGTGAGGGGTCCGCCGCATCGCGGGTCCGGCAAAAGTCCGGGCAATCTCCTGTCTACCGCCAGCCGTTTTTTCGCACTACTCTTACAGGCTGAAATTCCTCGGAGGGTAGTACCACCGCATGGAAGTAACCGGACCGCTCCCGGCGCCGGACCTCGGCGCTTTGCCTGGCGATCTCGCTGCCGCCCTGGCCCCACTTGTCGAGCGCGTCTGCGCCCTTCTGCCTCGTTCGCAGCCAGGTAGAGGGGGGGCCCTGCTGGCGGTCTTCGACTCCGGCCCCGGCCAGCTCGGCTCGCCGCGGGTGGGCCAGGTGGCCGGCTGGATCGCCCTGGCGCGCCGGGCTCGGGCGGCCCGGCTCCGCTTCCTCTGGGGAATCCTGCAGGAGCCCGGGGAGGAGCTGACCGCGGGCACGTCGGCCGAGGACTTGCGCCGCCTTTTGGGGTCGCGCACTCCTCATGAAGCCGGCGGCGAGCAGCTCGCGGCCTGGCGCGAACGGCTGCAAGCGGCTTCTGAGGTGGCGGAGGCGTGGCTGATCGGCCCGCCGCGCCTGGGCTCCTCCCCTCCCCTGCCGAGCGCCTCCCGTCTTCAGATCTGGGACGACCTCACCCCGGGCGTACGGCGCATCGGCGTCACCCTCTACTCCGGCTCCGAGATCGCGGCCCGCGATTTTCTCGATCTGCCGGACGAGAGCGATTGCGCCAACCTGCTGCGCCTCGCCCCCACGCCGCCCGACCTGGCGTCGAGCTCCACCAGCGAAATGGAAATCGTCTCCGAGCCTCCCTTCAATCCCTTGGAGAGCGGCGAACGGCGGCTCCGTATACCAGTCGGCCATGCCCCAGCTCCTTGGGAAGATCCGGACCCGTCTCCGGGTGAGCCTGCCCGCAAAGGCCGGCGGTTTTTCCATCATTTGAGAGTCCGCACGGCCCTGACGACGCGCTTCTCGCGGGTGGTCAGCCGCCACCACGCCGGCTACCTCCGCCGGCTGAAGGAGATGTTCGAGAGCGGGGATTTCGAGGCCGCGCTTCACTACGCCATACCGCTGGCGACACCCGCCGCCGCCGGCCCGATCCGGCTCCCCCTGCGCCCCCTGGCCCCGCGCAGGGATTTGCGCATCCGTCCCGAGGTCTCGCAGCCGTGGTTCTCCTCCGGCATTTCCCCCGAGGTCTACGGTGAGCTGCGCCGCCTCTACCGCGAGGCCTTCCAGCGGCTGGAAGCCCAGGAGCGGATCGAAGAAGCCGCCTATCTGCTCGCGGAGGTTCTCCACTCCCACGAGGAGGCGGTGGGCTTCCTGGAGCGGCACGGCCGATTCCTCCTCGCCGCCGAGATGGCCGAGGCCCGGCACCTCCCGCCGGGACTGGTGGTGCGGCAGTGGCTGCTTGCCGGGAACCGGGAGCGCGCCCTGCGGATCGCCCGCCGCTCGGGCGACTTCGCCGACGCCGTCACCCGCCTGGAGCGCAGCCGACAGCCCGAGCAGGCCCATGAGCTACGCCGGCTGTGGGCTCAGGGACTCGCCGGAAGGGGTGACTACGCCGCCGCCGTCGACGCCCTCTGGCCGCTGGAGAGCGACCGCCCCCGGGCTCTGACCTGGATGGACCGCGCCATCGAGCAGGGAGGAGTCCCCGCTGGCCGCATGCTGGCCCGCAAGGCGGCGCTGGAGGTGGAGCCGTTCGAGAAGGTTCGCGATTCGTCCCTGGCCCTGCTGGAGAGCTGGCGCGCGGAGGGGGCGGCGGCCCGCCTGGCGTTCGCCGACACCCTGCGCCGCGGACCTCGGACGCCGGCGACTCAATCGCTGGCGCGGGTCGCCGTGCGGGCGCTCGCCCGCGACTCCGGCCGGCTGGGCGCCCGCCTGAAGCCGGCGGCCCTGCGCCAGCTCGTGACCTTCGCGGGCGACGCCGCCCTCAAGACGGACGCTCCAGCCCTGCCGCTGCCGCCCCGCGAGTCCTGGAGCTCCAACACGACGGTCTGGCGGGTGGTGATCTCCGGCCGCGACGGCGGCACCCGGCCGGCCCACGACGCGGCCTTCCTGCCCAACGGGCTCACCGCCGTGGCCCTGGGAGAGGCGGGTGTGCGCCTGATGTCCCGCGACGGGCGGGCGGTCGCCGAGCTCGATCCTCCGGCCCATCGCCTCGTGGTTTCCGATCACGGCGACCGGGCCCTGGCCCTGGCCAAACGCGGCGAGGTCTGGCGCGCGAACCGGATCGACTTCGTCAGCCGCACCGCCGAGGACTGGTGCGACGCCCGCCTCGAAACCTTCGCCGCCAGCTTCGACGGCAGCCTCTGGTTGGTGACCGATCCCAATGGCCTGACCGCCATCGAGACCACCGCCGCCGGCTTCGACGGTGCCTGGGCCACACCCCTGCCGGGTCCGGTCGTGACCATCGCCCGCTCCGCGACGCGCTGCTCGCTGCTGGTGGCCTCCCGCGAGCCTGAGATCTGGACCTACGAGCTGCCCAGCCTCACCCTGCGGGGCCGCGAGCCCGTGCCGGCCCGGGGACCTCTCGCCTCCCGTTGCCTGGGACTCTCGCCGGAGGGAGCGCTCCTGGAGCCGCCCGCCGCCTTCCTGCCCGCTGGTTCGAAGCCGATCCCGCCGAGCGCCGCCGGAGACTGGATCGCCTATCCCGTCCACACCAAAGCCGGCATCGTGATCCACCTCCTCCACCGTCCGAGCGGCGGCGTCAGGGCGGAAGTCGTCCTCGAACGCTCCACCCGCGTCACCCTCCACATCACCCCGCAGACCCTCACCCTGGCGGACGACCGCGGGCGTGTGCTGGTGCTCGATCTGGAGTACGGGCAGATGCGGCGGGATCTGCGGTTGTAGGGGCGGGTCCAGAGTAAAATGCTCCGCCAGGAACGTAACAAAGACCATTTGGAGTGGACATGGAAGCCCAAGGCACAACCCTCAGCAGGTATCGTGGCTTCGACGGCCCTGGCCGGTGGCTGCCTTGGATCAGCGTTGCGGTCTATGGCCTCGCCAGCTATGTCGGCCTTCGCCTGAGCGAGGGCTTCCATTTCGGCCCGGCGGGTGACGAGCGGCCTTGGTATTTCCTGCGGAACGACTTTGTCATCGGTGCCAGCCTGGCGGTGGGTATCGCGGTTTGCCTGGTACTCGCCTATCTCACCCGAAAGCGCTATCCGGTAAACGCGAGTGCCTGCCTCTGGATGAGCGTTCTTTGGAGTGGTGGCTCCGCGTGGAAGGCCGCGGTGATCTGGCTGGGCAGCCACAATCTCATGAATCCGGCTCTCGCAACCACACGGTGGCCGAACTTCGAAGCCTACTTCAGAGATCCCGTGATCTGGGCTGGACAGATTCTGATCTTGGGTGGAACGATTCTATTCGCTGAGCGCAGGTTACGGAGGGTCGGCTAACTGCGGTCGAGTATGCCTTCCTTCGGATCCATGAGCGAATCGTCGTATGGACCTGCATCCTTCGCTCCCATCCAGTGACCTCGACCGGATCAGCGAAGTTCTCCCCTACTTGTACATTGGCAGCTATGGGGCCGCTGAAAATGCGGCCTACCTGAAAGAACAGAACATCACTCATCTGGTCTGCCTCCTCGATCAGGTTCCTGAGACGGCGGTCGCTCTTCCCAATCTCTGCATTCCTATGTCGGATCATGGGGCGTCGGATCTTCGGCAAGTGTTGACACACGTTGTGCCATTCATCGAGGGTGCCAGGGACGCAGGGGGCCACGTCTTGATCTTCTGCGCCCTTGGCGTCAACCGATCGCCGGCTCTAACGGCTGGCTATCTACGGGTCGCGCTCGGATACACGACAGATGAGGCTCTGAAGAGGATTACCTCAAGCCGGCCCTTCGTGAGCATCCATGAGAAGTATCTCTTCCAGCTAGAGCAACTTTGACTCGCTCGCGGGCTGGCCGGCCATCGCCAAAGCCGCCGCCAGCTCCGCCGCCGTCTTCACCCTGAGATCGGCCACCACGCCTTCCAGCTTTTCCGGACGGGGGAAGCCCCATTCGACGAGGGCGAAGGCGCAGCCGGCGTTGTGGGCGGTCTCGGCGTCGACCCAGGTGTCTCCTACCAGGAGAAGATCCTTGAGGGGAACTCCGAGACGGCCGGCCAGGATTTGCAGGCCCGCGGGGTCCGGCTTGCGGGTGGGGAGGCTGTCGCCGCCCAGGATCTCGCGGAAGAAGCCGGTAAGACCCAATCCGTCCAGGATCTTGCGCGAGAACGCCTCCCCCTTGTTGCTCAGGAGAGCCAGGGAATACCGCCGGGCGAGCTCGGCCAGCATGACGTCGATGCCGGGATAGGCCCTCGTGGCGTCCAGGCAGACCTCGTCGTAGTAGCCAAGGTACTTCTTCAGGTTCTGATCGATCTGATCCGAGGAAAACCCGGGGCCGAGCGCCCTTTCCACCAGCAGGCGGGCTCCCTCCCCCACCATCGTCACCACCTGCTCCAGCGCGAGCGGCGGTAGCCCCAGCTCGCCGCGCATCCGGTTGATGGCGGTCGTGATGTCGCGCCGGGAGTCGATCAGGGTCCCGTCGAGGTCGAAGACGATCGCGCCGGGGCGGATCACTCGCCGTCAGCCCTCGACGAACTCGGCTACGACGCGCTCCTTCAGCACTCCGGCCTCGAAGCCGCGGTCGAGCAGGAGCTGCACGGCCCGGCGGCCGGCCTCGCCGTAGTCCCGGGTCCAGTCGTTGACGTACATGCCCACGAAGCGGTCCGAGCGCTCGGGATCGTCCTCGAGGCCGCGGGCGTAGCGCGTGGCATAGCCCAGTGCTTCCTGGCGATGGTCGAGGCCGTAGTTGATGCTCTCCGTCAGCAGCCGGCAGAGGCGGCGCTTCAGATCGGGGTCCAGATCGCGCTTGATACCGTTGCCCCCCAACGGCAGGGGCAGGCCGGTCTCCCCCTTCCACCACTCCCCGAGATCCACGACCTTACGCAGGCCGAGATCGCCATAGGTGAGCTGCCCCTCGTGGATGACCACGCCGGCATCCATCTCGCCGGACTGCACGACGTCGAGAATCTTGTCGAAAGGGACGATCTCGGTGGTAACGTCAGGCTGCCAGAGACGCAACGCGAGATGCGCGGTGGTGAGCTCGCCGGGGATGGCGATCTTCAGCCCCGGCAGGTCGGAGCGGCCGAGCGGCCGGCGCGACACGACGACGGGGCCGTAGCCGTCGCCGAAGCTCGCGCCCGAGGGCATGAGCTGGTAGCGGTCGGCGAGATGGGCATAGCCATGGAAGGAGAGGGCCGTGATCTCGTACGTCCCCTGGAAGGCGGCCTGGTTGAGGCTCTCGATATCCTGGAGAACGTGCCGAATCTCCAGGCCCTCGACGTCCAGCACGCCCTGCGTCAGGGCGTAGAACATGAAGGCGTCGTCCGAATCCGGGCTATGGGCGATGCGGATGGTGGTCAGGGTCTGGGTGTCCATCATGGCCCGGGAGGGTATCAGAATCCGGGACACCCGCGCCCCAGGAAGACCGGAACGCCGTCCACCCGGGAGGACGGAATCGCGGACCTGAAACCGACCTCGATGGGGAGGCCCTTTGTTTTCAACGTTTCCCAGAGGTGGCACGGCCTTTGAAGACATCTTCTTCATCCCAAAGGGGCGTTTCCGAGCCCCGACCACTTCAAATTTCAGCCAGGAGGCTAAACCATGAAGACCAGGACACAGTTCGCCAAGATCACCGGAGCCGCCCTTCTTCTTACCGCCACGATGGCCCTGCCGGCACTCGCCCAGCGACACCGTTGGGACGGCTGGGAGCGCGGACGCGGCAACGGCGCCTTCGAGCTCGACGGCACATACATTGGCCAGGAGCAGGGCTGCGCGCTCATCCGGGAGCACAACGGCCACGTCATCCCCTTGCTGGGCAATCCCGGCGACCTGCAGAGGGGCGACCATCTCCTCTTCAGCGGCCAGCTTCAGGGCCGCAGCGCCTGCGGCCCTGCCTTCCGGGTCGCCGAAGTGAAGCGGCTGTGGGCCGACGGCAGCCACCGCTACATCATCTACGACCGTCACCGCGACGGCGAGTACGTGGCCCGCAACGGCTGGTGGGACCGCTACAACCGCGACCACGCCGGCCGCCGCCGCCGCTAAAGGTAAGCTTCCTTCAAGCCCACACCTATTCTGAGCAGGATAGGTGTGGGGCGCCCATGGTAGGTATGGCTACTTGCTCTTGGATATCCAGGCCGTGCTAAAATCATTGTTGAGTAAAGGCTTTTTGGTTTTGGCATTGACACCATGGAGATCCAAATATGCCGCTCGCTTCTCGAATCCGCTGGACAACACCACTCCTCTTCATCCTTTTGCTTGCGATGGCCGCACACTCCGCTGAAGCGTTGCCTCCGTGCACTTCGACAGCCTCGATTTCTCAGTGGCAATGTTGGGAACAATCAATCACCAGCAGTGTTAACTTCTACGCCAACGGAAACGGCAATCCCTATCGGGACCTCACGCTCCGAATCCATTTTGTCTCGTCGACAGGCAATGCCTTCGACCAGGACGCCTTCTGGGCTGGAGACCCTTCGCAACCGACGCTCTTCAAAGTTCGCGCCGCTTTCCCGGTGGGCACGTGGAATTGGTCGATCACTGGATGCTCGGGCACCACAGCAGGTCAGTCCTGCGCCAGCGTAACCTGGGCTCCATCTGGCGGCGGCCCTATCGTGGTTTCTGTATCAACCTCGGGGCCGCAGATTTACGCGCGAGGGTTTCTCAAACAGTTTAAATTTATAACACCGACGACAGTCTACGTTTACCCGCTACAATACGACGACTCGACCTCCTTCTTTTGGTCTGCCGACACCGCTTGGGCAGGGCCCGGGAAAGAAGCCGCAAGCTCGACAGGCGATTGGACCAGGTACATCACCGACCGAGCGAGCAAACAGTTCCACGGATTGCTGGTCGCACCGGCAGCCTTAACGCCGGCCGCCAGCGTCTTTGTCACCACAACAGGTTGTACAGATACCGCTCCCCTTCCGAATAGTTGCTCCAGACCCAACCCGGCGTTTTGGAATGCCTTTGACAACGAGATTCTAGCCGCCAATCAGAAGGATCTGGTCCCGCTGATTGCCGGCGTCGTCGATCCACTAAACAACGGCCTCCTCAAGAATCCTGGTTCCTACCCCAAGCAGGCGAATGCCATCGGGTTCGCCCGCTATCTTGCTGCGCGAATGGCGGGGTTCGCCGTCCTCTATTCACCGGGATTCGATACCAGTCCGGCTGCCACGACGGCAGATGTTCCTGCCGTAGCTCTCCAGCAGGTAATGAACACTGTGGGCCAAGCCCTGCATCAAGCTGATTCCAGACGTCCGCTTACCAATCATCTGAGCGGCAATTCCACTTGCACCGACTACGAAAATCTTCGAAGCTCAGGCTGGATGACATTCTTTCTCTTCCAAAGCGGCCACGCCTTGTCGTCGAACGGAGTTGCGGGTACGAGTTGCCCGGGGTTTCTCAGTAGCGAGACGGCAGTCAACGCCGCGATACGGAGAGCTCGGCAAGTCCCGTGGACGCTCTATAGCAGCACAGCACAACCATCCCTCCCCAGTTACAACGGCGAGGGGCCCTACGACATGCCGGACAACGATTGCAAGCAGACCTTGGGTTGTGCAACCTACGACCCGAATTATGTGGCCGACATCGTGGACATCCGTTACCACGTCCGACAAGCCGCCTACCTGAGCAGCCTCTCGGGTGCCTATGGCTTCACCTATGGTGTCGATCCAATCGGCAAGTGGCTGAGTCCCATGAGCTACACGAGCCGAGTCTCCTCTACCGACATCGGCAGCGTCTACAGCCTGTTCCGCGCCAATCCTTCCCTGTCTGCTTACCCGAGTTGGATCGTCAACCAAGCACCAGACCCAAATAACGACTCAAAGAAGATGGCGCTTGCGTCGGACGGCTCTTCCCTCGTGCTGGCGTACGTGCCGGCATTCCGGGTGCCATTGAACCAGAGAGACGCCATTCAGATCAGCACAAGTAGTCTTCCGAGCTTGAGCTGCAGTGGCTGGACCTTCACCTGGGAGCATGCGCAAGACCTTGTGCCAGATACTTCCCCCGCATCCTGTACAGGAACAAATCCGATCACTGTAACTGGACCAAACCAGACGCTAGCCTGCACCAGCAACTACAAAGAATGCGATTGGATTCTGCAGATCAAGAAAACCTCGGCCCCCTTCTCAATGGCGCAGCTCGCATTCTCGGCACCGGGTCTCGACATCTGGGCCGACGCGAGTCCTGGCGATGGTACTTCGGCGATCTATGCCCGACGAGCCGGAAGTGGGCTTGCTCCCATTCTCGTCAGTCCCGCGGGCCTTGCCTTCCAGCAGGCGCCAAGCCTCACTCGAGTGCCCGGTGGATTTCTTGCTGCCTGGCACGCTGACGGGCTTGATGGAAGTCTGCTGGGCGTCTTTGCTCAACGTTTGGACAGCAACGGCCAACCCGTAGGGGACAGGCATCAGGTCAACACGACAACGGAGGAGGATCAACGCGATCCTACCCTTGATTCCGACTCTCTTGGTAACACCTTAGTGGCCTGGATGAGCTACGGCCAGGATGGCGACCTTGGAGGCATCGTTGGCCGCCTGCTCGATTCGGCAGGGAATCCGGCTTCCTCTGAATTCCAGATCAACATAACGACTGCAGGCCATCAAGAACGGCCGCAGGTCGTAGCGCTGCCGGGAGGGGCATTCGTCGTTGCTTGGCAGACGCGAGCCCTGGGCTCCGTGCCCGAAGGCCTCAGCTTCCGGGTTTTCTCTAACGCTGGCCGTTCGCTGACAGGCGAGGGTCCGTATCCCCGTATCATCGGGAGCGTTCCCGAGGCTCCTGGACCTGGCAGCCATTCCGACTGGCGGAGTCCGGATCCGCTGGGGGCTGGACAGCCCGCAGGGTAAATCACTTGGACTGTTCACCCAGAGCTTCAACCTGGCGGGAGTGCCTGCCGGACCTGCGGTGATCCTTCCATGAGCATTTTGGGAAAGGTTTTCTCGCTCGCTCTGGTGTCTTGCTTCTTGGCCGCCAGCGCCAAAAGCCAGACGCCTCTCGGGCCCGAGCTCATACCCGCCGACACCAAACTCGATGCCTTTGAACAGTTCGGGGCTGACGTGGCCTGCACCGAAGCCTCGGTCTGTGGTCTCGTTTGGGCCTCCTACAAACCTGATCCGAACTCAACCAATGATCTGCAATGGGGCCGAATTCTGTCTCCTTCGGGGAAACTTGGTACCCGCAGACTGCTTCGAGAACGTGACGGCATCTCTGCCGGAGTAAATGTCTTGCCCCATGGGTCCGGCTTCGCTTTCCTCCAAAGCAAGACGTACCCGGACGGACAGAAACCCACCCTTCGCTTCTATGACGCGAACCTGGAACCAACCAGCGATTTCATCATTCGGCCACTTCACGAGCCCAGCCAATTCGGTGACCCGAATTCCTATTCTGGCGGTGGTGTCGCAGCCCCTTTGCCCGGCGGCTTCGTCGAGCTGACAGATGGGCTTGATCTGCCTGGACCCCCTGAGGATTGTTTTTCCTGCCAGTTTGGTCTCTTTCTGTACTTCGCTGACGAACAGGGCCGCAACCTTCATGACCGCGTGCATGTGAGTGAAGATCCCAACAGCTTCGAAGGCTTCGGACTCCAGAGCCTGGCGGTCGATGGCTTTGACAATGTCATCGTTGTGTTTTCTCGACCCTACACGACTCTGAATCCCGACGACAGCGGAGTGTTCGTCCGCCGGTTTTCCTCCACGGGCGTGCCCCTCGGTCCAGAGGTACAGGTCAACCAGGATCTGTCGGCGCCAATGATCTCCCCGGCGGTCGCAGCCTCGTTCGACGGGGAATTTCTAGTCGTCTGGCAGACAGGGGTACCCGAAAACGACAACGTTGGCGGAATCTACGCTCGCCGGTTCGACGTGGACGGCAACCCTCTCGGGCCGCAGTTTCAAGTCAGCCACTCGGCGCAGCTCGAGCGCGACCCCCATGCTATCTCTGACCGCCAGGGCAACTATTTCCTGTTCTGGGACAGCTTCGAGGCGGGCCACGGCTCCGACGTCAGAGGCCACCTCTACCGCCACGACGGCACTCCGGTGGCCAGCGAAATGGTACTCAATCAAGTGACCGACGACGACCAAGAGGCTATCTCTGCCGCTTTCGCGCCGAATGGCACGCTCCTGGTGAGCTGGCAAAGCGACAGCCCAAACCAGACGAACGGCGAGGCCATAATCCCGGTGGTCCGCCGCTTCGCCACTTCGCCGGGCCAGGAGATATGTGCCATCGCTGGTCCGCAGATCCTCTGCGACCTGGGTCGTACCGGCGGGCCGACGGAGCTCAACCTCAACCGGGGCGGACGGCCGGGCGAGGTGACCCTCTTCGGTGACGTCAACGGCGACGGACGCGACGACGTATGTACTTGGTACAGGGGCCTGCTCCGTTGCGATCTCTCCCACGAAGGGCCCCCCGATTGGCGGGCGAGGCTCGGCTCGCCGGGTGACATCCCCTTGCTCGCCGACGTGAACGGCGACGGAAAGACGGATGCCTGCGTGCGACACCGCAACCTGCTGCTCTGCGATACCGCGCACAACGGCCAGATGGACTTCCGAGTGGCCTTCGGCAGGGGAGATGAGACGCCGCTCCTGGGAGACCTGGATGGAGACCGCAAGGCGGATCTCTGCCTGGTTCGCAACGGCATTTGGGACTGCCGGTTGTCCAAGACCGGAGAGATCCTCCACTTCCGCTTCGGCCGCGCCGGGGACTCCCCCGCCTTGGGAGACGCCGATCGCGACGGGCAAGCCGACCCCTGCCTGCTACGGGGGGGCAGGCTCACCTGCAGCACGGCACACAACGGCGTCGGGGACTATCAGCTCGACTTGGACGTCCCCGGAAATTCGCGCCTGCTGTTCGGCAATCTGGATGGGCTCTAGTCATCTACGAGTTTCTGAGCAGGAGTAGAGACTGTCGGTAGGCATTGGAGGAGCAGTCGGATACAGTTTGATCGTGAGGTTAGGCCCACACCACCCGGAGACAACACTATGGGCGCAGTCCACGCAACCAAGGGGACGGCCGGCAAAGGCGGGCGATCCACCGCAACCAAGAGCAAGGGTCCCGCGAAGCCGGCCCTCCTCACAGGCGGCAACCCACAGATTGCGAAGGCCGACGGCGATGCCCCCGTAGAGGACTACATCGCGGCCATGCCGGGCTGGAAAAGCAACATCGGGCGCCGCCTCGACACGCTCATCGTGCGCACGGTCCCCGGCGTGCACAAGGCGGTCAAATGGAACTCACCCTTCTATGGCATCGAGGGCCAGGGCTGGTTCGTCAGCTTCCATACCTTCACGAACTACGTCAAGGTGACCTTCTTCCAAGGCACGTCGCTACGGCCCGTGCCATCCGGAGGCAAGGCCAAGGACGCGCGCTGGATCGATATCCACGAAGACGATCTCGACGAGGAGCAGATGGTGACGTGGATCCGGCAGGCGGCCGCCCTGCCCGGCTGGGGTAAGTCGTAGGCGAGATGCCTGATGAGCATCGTAGTGCCCGATGTCCAAAAGCGCACAGGAGAAAGGAATGGCATACATCCGTAAAGGAGAGCACTCTTGGGTGACATCGTCGCGAATCTTGATCGCGAGAACAATTGCGTTCGTGAGGGCAAACACTCATGGGGTGACATCATTGTAACCATTGATGGTCAGAATATCCGAAAGGGGAAGCACTCATGGGATGACATTATCGCCAACCGTGACGATGCCTACATCAGAGCGGGCGAGCACTCATGGGGCGACATCTTGATGAACGTCGACGACGACTACATTCGGAAAGGCGAACATTCATGGGGGACATTCTCTTCAATATCGATGGCACCGCGTCTCGTACCGAGAAAGCTGCACTTGCCATGGCTGCCCTGCTGCTTTCATAACTGTAATTGGCAATCCCATCAGAGGAGATCGTTGATGCCACGCCGCCTGTGTGCTCTCGTTGCGATGTTGTTGGTATTCGGCTGCGCAAGCTCCAAAGTATCCCAGACAATCAACACCACCCACTCAGGGCCGAAGATCAGGGCGGTCGCGCTATCACCCGGAGGTGGTGTTCTCGCCGACGCAATCGGTGTCGAGCTCTTCAATCGAGGCTTCACAGTGATGGATCCGAGCCAGGCCGGCACATTACTTGGTCGCAGCGACCTAACCGAGTTCGAGATAGCCACGAGTCCGAACCTTCAGGCTCTCTCGGAGAAGGGAGTAGATGCGTTGCTGGTCGTCAAGTCAGCGAATGCCGCCGACGGCAAGCCACAGAGCGCGAGCGTCAGGCTCACCAACACGAAGACACAGCAGGTGGTCGCAGCAGTTTCGTGGCAGAACGGCTGGGGCGGCCAGGCCGGCTCGATGGCTGATCGAACGATGCGCAAGGATGTAGCCGATGCTGCCAAGGAAATCGTAGACACGCTCAGCAAGTCGATGCGATGACTACGTCCCGGCAGGAGTCGCAGGGTCCACCGCACGGCGGATGCGCGACGACGTGCAGCGGTGACTGGACGATCCCTGAGGCGGCGGCGATGTGGCCTGGGAGGTCTCCCGCCCAAAACCCTCATCACCCCGGCCCTCTTCTCCCGCCTCACGCCCCTCGGCACGAGTTCCAACGGCTCGGGCGTGCCCTGACATCTTCTATCCCGCCCCTTGTATCCTGCTTAGTATGTGGAGCCGTTGTCTTAGGAGACTCCCAGCCGTCGTGGCTAGGCGAGTCGAGGAACTAAGGCGCAGTTGGGAGATTGCCGGCGCTGGGAGGCAGACTG
>Ga0134121_10000711_pt1 | contig 35482 bp, 31 predicted proteins | sample KB301_FD_96463 | JGI IMG/M metagenome (GOLD analysis project Ga0134121, IMG submission 96463) | Terrestrial soil microbial communities without Nitrogen fertilizer from Kellogg Biological Station, Michigan, USA - KB3-0-1 | ecosystem: Environmental > Terrestrial > Soil > Unclassified ...
CGCCTGGTAGCCGAGCGTATTTGCGGCAAGTCCGAGATGCATTTCGAGGATCTGTCCCAAGTTCATGCGCGACGGCACGCCGAGCGGCGTAAGGATCACGTCAACGGGAGTTCCGTCTGCCATGAACGGCATCTCTTCCTGCGGAAGGATCGTCGAGATGACACCCTTGTTTCCGTGGCGTCCGGCGAGCTTGTCGCCCACCGAGACGTTGCGGAGCTGTGCGACTTCGATGACCACTTTCTTGATGATGCCTGATTCGAGCTGGTGTCCTTCGGCGCGCGAGAATACTTTGACGCCGATGATGCGGCCGCGCTTTCCGTGCTCGAGGCGGAGCGATGTGTCTTTCACGTCGCGCGCCTTCTCGGCAAAGATGGAGCGAAGGAGGCGCTCTTCAGGAGTGAGTTCAGTCTCGCCCTTTGGCGTGATCTTCCCGACGAGGATGTCGTTCTCGCGAACTTCAGCGCCGATGCGGATGATGCCCTCTTCATCGAGGTCTTTGAGCTTGCCTTCGCCGACGTTCGGGATGTCGCGCGTGGTGACCTCGGGCCCGAGCTTGGTGTCGCGCACGATACAGACGAATTCTTCAGTGTGGATCGAGGTGAATACAGAGTCTTTGACGAGACGGTCGGAGAGGATGATGGCGTCTTCGTAGTTGGATCCGCCCCATGACATGAATGCCACGAGCACGTTCTGGCCGAGCGCGATCTGGCCGTTGTCGGATGACGACATGTCGGCGAGGAGCGCGCCCTTCTTCACGTCCTGTCCTACAGAGACCACAGGACGCTGATGGAATGCGGTGAAGTTGTTGGTACGGGAGAAATTGACGAGCGGATATTCGCGAACGCCCGACTTCCCTTTGACGACGACATGGCGTGCGTCAACTTTGGTGACCTCGCCCGCCTCTTCGGCAAGCACGAGGCGTCCCGAGTACGGCGCTGCGAATTCTTCGATGCCGGTGGCCACGAGCGGCGCGTTCGGCACGAGACACGGAGTCGCCTGCTTCTGCATGTTCGAGCCCATGAGCGCTCGGTTTGCATCGTTGTGTTCGAGGAACGGCACCATGGCTGTCGCGATGGAGAATGCCTGATACGGCGCAACGTCGATGAAATCGATCTCGTCGCGGCTGATCATGCCCGGCTCAGTCTTCAAGCGGGCTTCCACCATTTCTTCCATGATGAGGCCGTCCTTGCCGGTCGGCACGGCGGCGTGCGCGATGTTGTATTTTTCTTCTTCGAGCGCGTTGAGATAGAGAATTTCGTCGGTGACTTTGCCTTTCTTCACTTTGACGTACGGCGTCTCGATGATGCCGAAGTCGTTGATGCGGGCATAGATGGAAAGATGAAGGATGAGACCGATGTTCGGACCTTCAGGAGTGTGGATCGGACAGACGCGGCCGTAGTGGGACGTATGCACGTCGCGCACTTCAAGGCCGGCACGCTCGCGCGTGAGGCCGCCGGGTCCGAGCGCCGAGAGAATGCGGATGTGCTCGATCTCGGCCAGGAGGTTTTCCTGGTTCATGAACTGCGAAAGCTGGTTGGTCGTGAAGAATTCCTTGATGCGGGCCTGCAGCGGGCGCTGGTTGATGATCTGGATCGGCAAAGCTGCGGCCGTGTCTATGGTAGACATGCGGTCCTGGACATTGCGCTTGATCTGCGTCATGCCGACGCGGATCTTCTGCTGAAGGAGCTCGCCAACGTAGCGTACGCGGCGCTGTGCGAGATGGTCGATGTCATCGGCCTTTGCGTTCGGGGTGTGCGAGAGCTCCACGATGTGCTTGACCACCTGGACGAGATCGGTCTTTGAGATCGTGCGGCGCTCAAGCTCTTTCTCGCTCATGTCGAGGTCGAAGCGCTTGTTAAAGCGGAATCGCCCGACCGGCGAGAGATCGTAGCGGTCTTTCGAGAAGAGCGCGGTGATGAACTCGCGGGCGTTGTCGGCCGTTGCGAGGTCGCCGTCGCGGAGGCGCTTGTACATTTCGATGTTCGCCTCAGCCACGGTCTTTGCCGTGTCCTTTGCGAGACACGTTTCGATCACTTTGAGGGCTTCCGCATCGCCGGCGAAGAGGGCTTTGATCTCTTCGTCATTGGCGAGGCCGAAGGCTCGGAGGAGGCTCGTGACCGGAAACTTGCGCTTCTTGTCGATGCGCACGTAGATCACGCCGTCGGTCTCAGCGTCGATCTCGATCCAGACACCGCGTGCCGGGATGATCTTGGCGCCAAAAAAACGCTTTCCTTTCAATTCGTTCTCCGTAAAGAAGATACCGAATGAGCGGGCAAGCTGTGCGACAATGACGCGTTCGACGCCGTTGATGATGAATGTGCCGTGGCTGGTCATCATCGGAAGATCGGACAGGAAGATCTCCTGCTCCTTCGATGAGCCGCCGGCAAGCTTGTTGGTCAGGCGAACCTGGACCTTGAGCGGCGCTTCGTATGAGACTTTGTTCTGTTTTGCGTAGAACTCGTCGCACTTCGGCGCACCCAATGAGAACGAAGTGAACTCAAGCTCGAACTTTTTTCCGGAATAGTCCGGGATCGGCGAGAACTCCTTGAACACTTCTGCGAGACCCTTTTCAACCAAATCCTTGAACGACTTGATCTGCATCTGTATCAGATCAGGAAACTCTGCGAGAGGCGCCTTGTACTTCGCGAAATACTTCTTCGGGCGCGCGGTCGTATGTATCGACATAGGGCATGTGTTTGGCCTGCACAAGCAAAATACAAGACAAAGCAAATCGTCCTCCTTCATGAGAACTTGCTTCATTCGATATTCGATTCGTGCGTGCCGACAGCGTGGAGCGCTGTGTTTAGCTGCTAAAGGCTACGAATAACAACTAAAACTCAATCAGTCCGTAGTGATGGCTATATTACTTATTTTCGCTTAGGAGTCAAGTCCTTTTGACTTTCTTCTTGCGTCATTCCCGGCCTGACCGGGAATCCAGGCTGTATTTATTGACAATTCTTTTTAAAATAGACATAGTATGCGCGAAGCTCCATTGAAATAGCCGAAGTTTGAGGCTCGCCGGCTTCCCCAGTCTGTGCTTGGGAGACTGGCAAACCTCAAAAACGGTACATATGGCAACAGAAACAAAAAAGTCCTCCGCGGCACGCGGAAATCAAAGAATAATAAACTGCTCAGTGATCGCAGGCTTTCTCTTGCTCTTATTGGGTTTTTACTTTTTCTGGAAATCAGTGACGCCGATTCCGCCCGATACATTCGTCGATGCAAACGGATGGATGCTTGCAACCATCGCTGCAATGACCATCTCCGTGATTTGTTTCGGGATAGTGATCATCACGGCAGAAAAAATGAAGAGCGAAAGCCTCATGCAGGAACTGGAATTGGAATCCCTTAGGGAACAGGTCATCACTGCAAATATTCGCATAACAGGATAAGGTCCAGTTCTCAATACACGGGGTGAAAAGCACAGTCTTTTCACCCCGTTTTTATTTTTTATTCTTGGTTTTGGCTTTCAAAAAAGGCGAGAAATACTTGCCGTATTTTTTCTGAATGTCTTTGCGCTTCCAGTCGCTCGAAGTTACGATCTTGCGGCAGTTGTTTGACCGGCAATTGCAGGTGAAGGATTTGTAGCGGATATGCGCTTCGCACATCGCATAGTCGAATACGAGTTCCTCCCCTTTCTTGACACTCCGTATCGCATAGAGGACATTGGAGGAATTATCAAAGCCGAGATTCGGCGAACAGGAATGGTTGTATACGCCGTATTTTTTTATCTCATCCTTATTCGGCGGGACGATATAGAAGCCATCGCTTATCTGAATGCCGACGACTCCCATTTTCTTCCAGTAAGCTTCGATCTCTTCTTTCGGAACCACGATTCCGCCAAGCACGCCAACGGCCTCGCCTTTTGATATCGGCTTCACCGCCTCAACGCCAAGACCCTCGATCGAAGATCTGATAACCCGCGCCTTCGGATTGAGCCACCTGGTTCCCCAATTTGGTTTTGATTTGATCGACATATCGCCCTACTCTAGCCAACGGCTGACTCCCCCATGATGCGAGCAGGTTCCTGAATGATTCTGGCTAAAGCTGTATGATCCATCTTTGCACTGTGCCGTCGCACCATCCGGAGCCTGATTATTTTCTGAATACGCCGGTGCGTGGACGGTGTTGCCGTCTACGTTCGTATACGAATTAGTATTTGAAAGATTGTTATTTGTCCCCTGTTGGGTATTCGAAGGCGCAACTGCTGCATTGAAAGCGCTCGGCGAGACGACTTCCGGAGTTGTCTTTGTCTGAACAGTTGAAGCGGTAACATTCGTCCCTTGGACCTGTGCAGGCGTAGAAGGATTGCTGTTTGAGCCGATAACCGCAATGAGAGCGAGTGCTCCGATCGGGAGCATGTATCGCTTTTTCTGATACCACTTTCTTTCGTTGTTCTCCATGCCGTAAGCGTAGCTTTTCCCGGAGATAAAGTAAATATAAAGAAATAATAAAGAATTAGAAACCTAATCCGCCTTTATGATTCTTTGCCTTTCTGCTTCCACTGGTCGATCTTCTTCGGATCTCCGGAGAGGAGGACCGGCGGGACTTTGTATTTTTTGCCTTTGTATTCGAGCACTTCCGGGCGCGTATAGAACTCGCTCGATGAGACGCGCTCTTCTTCAAGAGAATCGAATTTGCCGAGCACGCCGTCTATCTGGCGCGCAATGCAGTCGGTGAGCACCATGGCCGGAAGCTCCCCTCCCGTGAGCACGTAATCGCCGATCGAGATGTCTTCAGCTTTCAGGATCCTTGCTACGCGCGCATCGATACCTTCGTAGCGGCCACAGAGGAATATCATGTCGGTGTATTTCTTCGCCGATGTCTTTGCGTAGCTTGTCGTGAATTTTCTGCCGGAAGGCGAAAAATTCACGATCTTCGTTTTCGCATTCTTTCGCTTCACGATCTTTTTCATGACAGCCTCTACCGCCTTCAATACCGGCTCAGCCCGAATGATCATGCCCGGGCCTCCGCCGTATGGCCTGTCATCGACGATGCGCGAGACATTGCCGTCCGGCCAGACGCGCTTGTATTTGCCCGCCACATACATGCGCGGATTCACAAACGCGACCTTGATCCTCTTTTCCTTGATGGCGCGGCCAATGATCGACTCTTTGAGATATGAGTCGAATGCTTCGGGAAATAATGTTATTACGTGGAAATGCATAATTTTTTCTTATGTCATTCCGGACTTGATCCGGAATCCAGGCTAATTGTAATTCAACACGAACCTGGATTCCCGGTCAAGCCGGGAATGACAGAATGCTACTCTTTCAATACTTTTATAGAAACCGCCTTCGTGCCTTCGTCGGAAAAATGAATCTCTCCGGAAAACCGGACACCTTCGAGAAGATGCGGGAACCATGCGTCATCGGCCTTCCACATCTCGCCATACGGTATCTTGTCGAAATCAAACCACTCCGGCTTCATCTCTTCCGTCTCGACCGGCTCGCCCTCCCAGGCACTGATGCGATACGCGATGCAGCGCTGATCCCAGTCAGGCTTGTCGGTAAAGTAGAAATCAAGCGTGCCGAGGTGTTCGAGATCTTCTTTTTTGACATGGACGCCGCTCTCTTCTTTGATCTCGCGCACGGCCGCATCTTCCACGGATTCTCCGGGATCAAGCTTGCCGCCGTAGCCGTTCCACTTGCCCGTGCCAAACCCCCGCTTCTTCATGGCAAGCAGAACCTTCTGATCGCGGACAAATACGGCCAAAGTCATGATCCTCATACCTATATCTTACACGATTATTCGTATCGGAGCGCGTCGATCGGATTCTTGCGCGCTGCCTGGCGGGCCGGATAGATGCCGAAGACGATGCCGGCGATCGATGAGACGACGATGGACATGATCACGGCGCTTGCCGGGAAGGCAAAGACCCATCCCACTGTCGTGAAGTGGCTCAATACGAAATAGATGAGGAGCACGAAGGCCGCGCCGATGGCGATGCCGATGATGCCGCCGATGAAGGTCAGGAGGATGGATTCGATGAGAAACTGCTGCATGATGTCGCTGTCAGTCGCGCCCACGGCCTTGCGCAAGCCGATCTCGCGGGTGCGCTCGGTTACCGACACGAGCATGATGTTCATGATGCCGATGCCGCCGACGATGAGCGAGATCGAGGCGATGGCGGCGAGGAAGAGCGTGAAGATCGACGTGATGCTGCCGAGGAGCGAGAGGATGTCGGCTTGCGTCTGTATCGTAAAGTCATCCTTGGCCGAAGTGGTGATGCCGTGATTGTGCTCGAGGATGAACGACATGCGGGATTTCACGAAATTGACGTCGTAGTCCGCATTGGCCTGGACGACAATGACATTGAAATAATTGATGCCAAGGAGCTGCGTCTGCGCCACGCTTATCGGCATGACGACGAGATTGCCGATGTCCACGCCGAAAGCTCCCGTGCCTCCCTTGCCGAGGACGCCGACCACGCGAAACGAGACATTCTTGAGCCTGACGGTCTTCCCGAGCGGATTGATGTTCGGGCCGAACAAAGTCTTCGCGAGATCGGGACCGATGACGACGACATGATTGGCCGAATCGACATCGCTCTTCGAGAACGCCTGGCCTTCCGACATCTTCGAGAGATTGCTCACCGTGAAGAAATCGGCCGTGCTGCCGGTATAGCCCACCGTCGCATTGTTGCCTCCGTAGACGACATCCGCCTGTCCGCGCACTTCCGGCACGGCAAAATCGATCTCCGGCTCGCGCTTAAGCGCATCGATATCCTGTTGCTGCAGCGTGGTGATCACGATGCCCTGCGCAGCCGCGGGCGAAGAGAATTTGCCGTTGCTCGGCGCGCCCGGTATGACGATCACGAGATTCGAGCCGATGCTCTGAACCTGATTGAGAATGAGCTTCTGGGCCGACTGTCCGATGGACATGAGAATGATCACGGAGGCGATGCCGATCACGATGCCGAGCATCGTAAGGATGGACCGCATCTTTCCGTGCAGGAGGCTTCTTGTGGATGATTTGAATGCGTCAGTGAATAGCATGGATTACTTCAAAATTTTCGGCGCGGCGTGCCTCTGTGCGATGAGCGTGTCGCTTTCGACCTCGCCGTCCTTGATGCGGATGATGCGATTGGCGAATTCTGCGGTATGGGTCTCGTGCGTGACAAGCACGATCGTGCGGCCTTTTTTGTTGAGCCCCTCGAGGACTTCCATGACCTGGATGCCCGACTGCGAGTCGAGGTTGCCTGTCGGCTCATCGGCAAAGATGACGTTGGGATCGGTCACGATCGCGCGAGCGATCGCCACCCGCTGCTTCTGCCCGCCCGAGAGGCGTCCGGCCTCGGTATGCAGCTTTTCGGTAAGGCCGACCGCCGCGACCGATGCTTCGATGAGCGCGCGCCGATCTGCCGGCGCCACTTCGGAATACAGAAGCGGGATCTCGACATTGTCGTAGACAGAGAGGCGCGCAAGCAGGTTGAACGACTGGAACACGAATCCCATGTCCTTGTTGCGCACGTGGGCGAGCTCCTTGTCGCTCATGTCGTCAATGCTCTTCCCGAGGAATGTGTACGTGCCTCCGGTCGGACGATCGAGGAACGAGAGAATGTGAAGCAGCGTTGATTTGCCCGAGCCCGACGGGCCCATGATGGAGACAAACTCCCCTTTCTTGATCGTGAACGACACGCCCTTGAGCGCAAGCATCGGCACCTCTTCCTGGCGGTATTCTTTTTGGAGTCCGTGTAATTCGATCATGAGTGCGCCCGAGCTATTTGAGTCCGACGTTGATAACCTGCTCGCCTTCGGTCACGCCTTTCTGTATCTCAACCGTGCCGGTCTCATCCTGGATGCCGAGCGTCACGGGCACATTGGTGACCGTCGTGCCGACGAGCGTTTCGACGAATGTTCCCTGATCGTTCTGGAGGATCGCATATTGCGGCAGCGTGAGCACGCCGTCCTTGTGTTCGGTCTCTATGGCAAGATTTGCCGTAAGGCCCGATTTCATGCGCGGGTCAGGCTTTGCGAATGAAGCCTTGATCTTGTAGTCGACGACGCCCTGGTTGATCGTCTGCGCCGGATCGATATAAAAGACGCTGCCGGTGAATGTCTCGCCGGGAAACGCGTCGAATGTGAGGGTCACCGGATTGCCGACGGCGATCTTGCCGATATCGGTCTCCGGAACCTGCGCGTCGATCTCAAACGAGCCGTCCGAGATTATTGAGACGAGCGGCGAGCCAGAGAGGGCCGTCTGTCCGATCTTTGCGTCGAATTGCGTGATCACGCCCGAGAGCGGCGCGATGATCTCTGAGTTCCCGAGTTTTGCCTGCGCAGAGAGGACGGCCGCCTGCGCCTGCTCCACTTGCGCTTCTTGGGCGGCGATGTCCGCGGATGTGGCGCCGGCCTTCTTGAGATCAAGACCCGCCTGCGACTGTGCGACGAGAAGCTTCTGCGATGCGATGTTCTGCGAGATCGTATTGAGATTCTTGGTGGCGATGTTCGCTTCGTTCAATGCGACCGTAACGCTTGCCTTGTAGGCGGCGATCGTCGCATCGGTCGTGGCTCCGTTCGGGAGCGCGCCGTTTAGTGCCTGCGAGACCGAGCCGAGCAAGTCGCGTATCGAAGAGAGCGTGACGAGGTTGTTTGAAAGAAGCGTCGTCAGGCCATTCGGCAACGGCGAAACGCCGAGCTGCCCGAGCGACGCCTGCCATGCAGCGAGTGCCGCGTTGATCGTGCTGCGTTTGAAAGCGGCGGCAGCCGCGTTCTGGGAATCGGTTGTTTGGAACGAGAGCTGCGCGTTGCTCGACTGCGCATTGGTGAAAATAGGGCCGAGCTGTATCTGGACCGCATCGTTGGCCTTCGAGTAGCTGTCGATGGACGCATCGCTGATGCTTGCGTACATATTGGCGAGATCCTGGTTGGCTTTGTCGAGCGTCGCCTGCGAAGACGCAATATCCTCAGGACGCGAGCCTGCTTTGAGGCCGTTGAGGGTGGCAGTCTGCGCATCCACGGTAGCCTGTGCCTGCTTGAGCTGAGCCGAAAGATCGCTTGCATTGAGTACGGCAAGCACGGCGCCCGCATATACATGCTGCCCCACGGCATAATAGACATTGGCGACAGAGCCGCTGTTCTGGAATCCGAGAGAGACGCTCTGTGTCGGCGTGGTTGAGCCGGTGACCGATACGGTCTCGGTCACCGAGCCTTTCGCGACACTGATGAAATGATACGGGCTCGCGCCCTTATGCACGAAATGGTATATCAGGCCGACAAGCACGATGCCGGCGCCGATGAAGATAAGCACCATTTTGGTGCTTCCGAGATTGCGCAGAGCGTGATAGGATCTTGAAATTTTGTTTGGCATATATTTTTTTATTGTAGCATGTATCGATTTATAGGACTTATGCCCGCTCGGAAAAGAGATCTTCCTTCGGGAAGCGGACTTTTTTGCGCATCGACGGCTGAGCGGGATCGCCCGGATCGCGATGTCCGACCGCCATGATGACCACCGGATGCATGTACTCCGGCAATTCGAGAATGGAGCTGAATTCCGCCGGCTTGAATCCTTCCATCGGACATGCGTCGATGCGGAGCTCCGCGCACATGGCGAGGCCGAGTCCGAGCGCAATATATGTCTGGCGTGCCGCCCACTCTTCGAGCTCTTCCGGAGTGTTCTTTGTCGTATTTCTTGCGACCGCTGCGGCAAGGCCTGCGAGGTCGGCAACGGACTTCCCTTCGATCTCGGCAGTAATCTCGATCTGCTTTGCCGCGCGAGCGGGATAGTCGGTGCGCGAACAGAAGACAAAGAGATGCGAGCATCCGAGCTTGTCTTTCTGTCCCGACGAGAGGATGAGCTTGTCCTTCATCTCGCCTGACGCGACGATAATATGATACGGCTGCGCGCCGGATGACGAAGGCGCAAGCCTGATCGCCCGCACGATCATGTCGATATGATCGGGACTGACCGGATCGCCGCTGAATTTTTTGGTGGCGTAGCGCCACGTGAGATCTTCGAGAAGTTCGCCCATAGGAATGGAAAATTAGTTAGACTGTCTAATAAATCAAAAGCTCTCTTACTATAACACAGCAAGAGAGCTTTTTGTGACGAGCGGAGAGGGCCTGAAATTATGTGTTTCGCGATCCGCGGCTGCGCTCGGTATCAGTCAGAAGCTTCTTGCGCAGGCGCACGAAGTGCGGCGTGACTTCGAGATATTCGTCGTGATTCATGACTTCAAGGCCGCGCTCGATCGTGAGTTCCCATGCGGGATTGAGGTACATCGCTTCGTCGGTTCCCGATGAGCGAACGTTTGAAAGCGCCTTGCCCTTGATCGGATTGACCATCATGTCTTCGCCCTTCGACGTGTTGCCGACGATCATGCCTTCATAGACTTCGGTGTTGTGCACGATGTACATGACGCCGCGATCCTGAAGGTTCCAGATGGAGAATCCGGCAGCGAAACCGGTGATCATAGAGACCATCGCGCCCACTTCCTTCTTCTTGATGTCTCCTGCCCACGGGCGGAAGCCGATGACGCGCGAAGCGAGGATTCCCTCTCCTTTGGTATCAATGACGAACTGGTTGCGGTAGCCGAGCAGTCCGCGGGTCGGAATCTCGATGAGAATGCGCGCAATGCCTTCTTTTTCGGTCATGGACGTAAGAAGCCCGCGGCGCTTGGTAAGCGTCTCGATGACGGAGCCTGAGAATTCCATAGGCACGTCGATGGTTGCCTCTTCATACGGCTCGCATTTTTCCCCGTCGATTTCCTTGGTGATGGCCTTTGGCTGCGAGACCTGCATTTCGAATCCTTCGCGGCGCATCTGCTCAAGCAGGACGGCGATGTGGAGCTCTCCGCGGCCGGAAACCTGGAATGTCGCCTCGGAATCGAAGTCGACTTTGAGGCCGACGTTCACCTGGAGCTCGCGCTCGAGACGCTCGCGGATCTGGCGGCTTGTCACGAACTTGCCGTCGCGGCCGGCAAACGGAGAATCATTGACGAGGAATGAAAGCGTGATGGTCGGCTCGTCGATCGTGATGGTCGGAAGCGCGGCAACGGAGTTGTCGCCGGCGATCGTCTCTCCGATATATACATCCTCTATCCCGGCGATGATGCCGATGTCGCCCGAGACAAGCTCGGCTACCGGCTCGCGCTTCTGTCCGATGAAGGAGAACATCTTGGTGATCTTTGCCTGGCGGGTCTCTTCGCCGTGCTTTACAAAGATCGTGGAGCCGTCCTTGATCGTGCCGTCATAGACGCGCGCGATGGCAAGGCGGCCGAGAAATGAATCATATGCAAGATTAAAGACCTGAGCGCATGCCGGCGCATCAGGATCTCGAGTCGCAGACGGAACGATCTCAAGGATCATCTCGAGAAGCGGAGCGAGGTCTTTCGACTCATCAGTGAGCTCGCGCTTGGCGATGCCCTGGCGGCCGATGGCATACACGGTTTTGAAATCGATCTGTTCGTCGCTTGCGCCAAGCTCAAGAAAAAGCTCGAGCACCTGTTCGTGGACGTGCTCGGGATTTGCGGCAGGCTTGTCGATCTTGTTGACGACGACGATCGGCTTGAGGCCGAGCTCAAGAGACTTCTTGAGCACGAAGCGCGTCTGCGGCATGGGACCTTCCTGCGCGTCAACAACGAGAAGCACGGTATCGATCGAGCGAAGCACGCGCTCGACTTCGGAGCCGAAGTCGGCGTGGCCCGGAGTGTCGACGATGTTGATCTTCGTACCCTTGTACATGAGCGAGCAGTTTTTCGAGTAGATCGTGATGCCGCGCTCCTTTTCGAGGTCGTTGGAATCCATCGAAGAAGCCGACTCGTCGACGGCTCCCGTGAACTTCAAAAGCGCATCGGTAAGGGTGGTCTTGCCGTGGTCAACGTGCGCGATAATAGCGATATTACGAATGTCTGTTTTATGTGCCATATACAAAATGAAAAGCCCCGCTAGGGCCGATTAATTGCTGTTCCTATCATAACACTATTTTTTAAAATACACAAATCAGAAAGAGAGGCTAAAAGCCTCTCTTATTTCATTGCACATCAAAATACGCTGCATACCCATGGAGCGGCGGAAGTCCTGTGTGTAAATTTTCAACACAGGTAAGCCGCCGCCCGAAAAGCATGCCAATGCCCGGAAAAAAATTCCCGAAAAATTGGCTGCTTTCTTCGGTGACGCCACTCCAGAAAATCTTGGTGCCTGGAAAAACGATCCGATAGTTTTCGCCTTTGGGCCAAAATACTTTGGGTATATATTCCTGTATGGAAGCGACAAACAGAAGCGTTTGTAGATTGCAAGGAATTTTACTCTCTGCAATCATCGCATTTGAAATATATTCAAAGCATCCGACCTTGTCGTGCTCAAAGATATCCCATACCGGTGCAAGCTTGATCTGGCTGATATGGCACAAATCGATGTTGGAGATATTTTCTAAAATATCATAATCGTCAACTTTGAATGAGTATTGCATATGCGAATATTTTTATTACTCTATTTTGAATGCCGACTGCTGTCAAATGCAAAAGGCCGCGCATACGCGCGGCCTTTTGCATTGTGCCTTTCGGCCTTTCATTACATATTTTTGAGGTCTTCCATCGCTTCATCAAACGAAGCTTCCACATTTGCAGCCTTGGTGCCGCCGTCCGGCTCATTGATCTTCAAGTTTACGCGGGAATTGTTCTTCATGCCGATGACGCGGAGCAGTGTGCGGATGGCCTTTGCGGTATTTCCCTGGCGACCGATGATCTTGCCCATGTCTGCCGGATTGACGGTCAGCTTTACCAATACGCCCATTTCGTCGACAGTGCGCTCGATCTTTACATCGGCGGGATTATCAACGAGTGCTTTGACTACATATTCAAGGAATTGCGTGTCGCTTTCCATTTCCATAACTTTTATAACTGAAATCCTGATAATTCTATCGCAGGTACCCGACAGTACTGCTTCCGTATTAGTATACCTCCGCGCCTATTTTTTGAAAAGCTGCGGGAGGAGGGCAAGCAAAAGACCGGCCTGGCGGCCGGTCTTTTGCCGTTAAAGCGCTCAAATATTACGCGGCCTTCAATTCCTTGCGCTTCTTCGTCGGAGCCTTGCGCGAGAGGACGTTTATCTTCTTGCCGGTAATGACTCCCTTCGAGATGAGGAAGTTGTGAACGGTGTCTGAGGGCTGTGCGCCGACCGACATCCAGTATTTCACGCGGTCTTCCTGCATGGTCACTTCGCCCGACTTCGGGTTGTATGAGCCGAGGATCTCCTGGAATTTGCCGGATTTTGCGGCGTTCTTGTGGTCGGTCAGGACGATGCGGAAATGCGCTTCGTTCTTGCGGCCTATTCGTTGCATTCGGATCATTAACATATGTACCGGCCATATTAACAGAAACCCTAAAAAAATCAAGCGGGTCGCCTCCGGATACGAAAACAGCCCTTGCTCGCAAGCAGGGGCTGCAACTGTTTTAGGAAGAGAAGCTCTTATACCGGGAGCAGCTTTTCCAAAGCATCCAATTCGTTTTTCAGCACCTCCAGGGCATTTTTCACTTTCTGGTCCTCCTCCGCTATGTGGAGCGTGGTGGCTATTTCCTTGAATTGCCTTGTCGCATCCACAATACCGGCGATCTTCTCTTCATCCATGGAGACCTTTTGAGCCCCGCCCATGAGAAAATCGTTTTCCGTCTCGGGCAGCTTGGACAGGAAATCCTGTTTATAGAATGTTGCCGCCTGCTTCGGTTCGGCAAGAAAATAAGCGAAGAGATTTTCAATGCTCTTCAGTATCAGGCAGAATCGTATGCTCTGATAGTAATTATCGCGTATGTTTACCATGAGAATTAATTTTCTATACATTGTCATATACATGCATGCGTGTCAATAAATAGAAACCCCGCCAAAAATGGCGGGGTTTTAAATATGTGCTGCTTTGCTTCTTTTAAGCCGCAGTTGCTTTTGGTTCTGCAGACTGAAGGAACAGATCTTTGTAGGTCGCATCCCCTGCATCTGTCCGCTTGTTCTTTAGAGCGCTTTGCGTCATAGCTTCGTAGAGAAGCGTTTTTACCGGCTCGATGGCAAAAGAATACACTTTGGCCACTTCTTTTACGTTTTCCTCGCTGAGAAATGCGTATTTCATGATCGCACTGCGAAGCGCGATCTTCACGCTGCCGCTGACCTCTGAAGATTCGCCGTTCGTATCAGCAAGCGTTTCGTGCATCCGATAGAGATGGTTTACTGTCTTGCGGCAGAATCCAATGAAGAATGCTTCTTCCAGGCTCACCTGGAGATAGAGGATGTGATCTTCTTTCTTTTTCTTGCTCAGTTTTTTGAATTTTTTGTATACATCCTGCAAAAAATTGTAGGGTGCGTCTTCCAGCAAGATGAGGTTCTGAAGAAAATCAATTTCTTGCTGTCTTCTGATCGAAACAATGACCAAACGAACAAGTGCGGCTGCGGCGATCGCGGCTGCGATCAATAACGGCAAATTCTGTGTTATGTACTTCATAATTTATGGAGTTTTTAAATGGTTCATGAGTATTTTACTATATTATATGGCATATGTCAATAATAGCGAAGTACCCATAAAACAATGCTATAATCGAAAATATGAACAAACCCGAGGGCAAAAGACATCCGAAGCAACAGCATTCGGCGACCCACCGAAAACCCGAAACAAAGCATGCCCCGCATAAGAAAGGATCCGAGAAGCCCCTCATCGAAGGCACGATGATCGTGCTCGGCCGCGGCGGCGGTATCGTAAAATCGCTCGAATATCCCGACGGCATCCGCATCTATGAGGAGAATATGCGCACCGCTCTCCACGGCGACGAGGTCAAGGCAAAGGTCATCGGCGTCCGCACCAAAGAAACGGTCGGCGCGGTTACCGAAGTGCTCCTGCGCGCAAAGACCGAATTCACCGGCACGCTCGTCAAAAAAGGCGATGCGTATTTCCTCAAGCCCGCCGATCCGAAGATGTACACGATGATCATCGTTCCCCCTGCCCTCCTCGGCGAGGCCAAAGTCGGCGACCGCGTCTACGGAGAAATGACCGCGTGGAAAAACGGCAGCCAGTATCCGGAAGGAAAGATCATCCGCGCGCTCGGAACGCCGGGCGAGCACGAGACCGAGATGCAGGCCATCGCCCTTGAGCGCGGATTCACCGAAGATTTCGCTGACCGCGTCGTCAGCGAGGCAAAAGCCATCGAGGCGCGCGGCATCACGGCTGATGATCTACGCGACCGCAGGGATTTCCGAAAGATCATCACCTTTACCATCGATCCGTATGATGCAAAAGACTTCGACGACGCCATCTCCGTGGAAAAGCTCGCAAACGGCGACACCGAGATCGGCATTCACATCGCCGACGTCTCGCACTATGTCCAATTGAAGACCGAGCTTGATACGGAGGCGCTCAAGCGCGCCACGTCCGTATATCTCGTCGACCGCACGATCCCCATGCTTCCCCGCGCGCTCTCGGACGATCTCTGCTCCCTCTTGCCGCACGTCGACCGCCTCACCATGAGCGCCGTCGTCACCTTCGGCCCGGACGGCACGGAAAAAGGCGCCTGGTTCGGACCGACCGTCATCCATTCTGCCGAGCGATTCACGTATGAAAGCGCGCAGGAAGTGCTCGACGGCGCGCCGCATGCCTACCGCGAGGAACTCATGACTGCAGCCGGCATCGCGCGCAAGCTCGGCAAAGGCCGCGAGAACGAAGGCGCGCTCGTGCTCGAACAGGAAGAGATTAAAGTGCTTATCGACAAGGAAGGCAAGCCGACCCAGATCGTAAAGAAAGTCCGCACGGAGAGCCACACCCTCATCGAAGAGCTCATGCTCCTTGCCAACAGGCGCATCGCGGAATATCTCGAGCGCGGCGGGAAAGCCCGAAAGCCGCAGGCGCACCCGCTCGAGAAAAACAAAGAGCCCGAATACTCGGTGATCTATCGCACCCACGACCAGCCGAGCACGGAGAAGGCCGAAGATCTCGAATTCTTCATGCGCTCGATCGGACATCCCATCCCTGTCCGCAAAGACGGCTCGCTCGATCCGAAAGAGCTCTCGCGCGTGATCAAGAACTTCGAACCGGGCGATCTCAAGCAGACCGCCCTCACCTTCGTCATCCGTTCGATGGCAAAGGCAATCTATACGACAAAGAATACCGGCCACTATGGACTGCAGTTTGCGCACTATACGCATTTCACTTCGCCGATCCGCCGCTATCCCGATCTCGTGATCCATCGGCTCCTGCGCTATGCGATCGCGGGCAAGCCCGCGCCGAGCGATCTCCGCAAAAGCTATGAGCGCATCGCGCGCCTCTGTTCGATGGCCGAAGTGCGCGCCGCCGAAGCGGAGCGCGAGAGCGTGAAGTTCAAGCTCACCGAATACATGGCGACCAAGATCGGGCAAACGGTCACCGGCATGATCACGGGCGTCGCCGAATGGGGCATCTACGTGCGCGACAAGGAGACTACCGCCGAAGGGCTCGTCGGCATGCGCACGCTCGGAGCCGAGCAGTTCACGGTCAATCCCCGCCTCGCCACCCTCACTGGGGAAACCTCGAAAAAAAGTTACCGGATCGGTGATACAATACTGGTACGAATCGTTCGGGCAGATCCCGAGCGGCGGCAGATCGATTATGAAATAGTGAATTCGTAATTGTTCGACACACACGCACCAATGAAATCGTACAATGATAAGAAAATTCTGCTCACGCTTCTTTCGATAGCAATCTTTGCCGGCCTTTCCGGCAGGTGGCTGGAAAGCATGCATGCCGGATTTCCCGAAACGGACAATCTGAACTCGGCCGCAGCCCTTCTTGCGACCGAACAGAATCTCGCGCCGCAGATCCCCGTCCCGCCGAGCGTGACGCTCGGCTTTGTCGGCGATATCATGCTCGACCGCGGCGTGCGCGCCAAAGTGGTAAAAAATCTCGGCGGCGACTATGAAAAGACGTTCGCCCAGGCGGATTTTTTGAAGACGCCTGATATCATGTTCGCAAATCTGGAAGGGCCCGTGAGCGATGTCGGCGCTGACGGACACAGCACGTATTCCTTCCGCATGGACCCGAAGGCCATTCCCGCCATCAAGGATGCGGGCATTGATGTCGTTTCGTTTGCCAACAACCACGTCGGCGACTGGGGACGAGCCGCCTTTGAAGACACGCTCTCGCGGCTTCATACCTCGGGCATCCTTTCGTGCGGCGCAGGCATGACAAAGGCCGAAGCGGCAACTCCCGCCATCATCGACCAAAACGGATACACGATCGGCTTCCTGTGCTTCTCTGATGTCGGACCTGACAGCATGGCGGCGACAGACGCAAAGAGCGGAATACTGCTCGCTTCCGATCCGGATTTTGACGCCATCGTCCGGAGCGCGGCAGGCAAAGTAAACGCCCTCATCGTCTCCTTCCACTTCGGCGTGGAATACCGGACAACGCATACCGCCCGCCAGGAAATGCTCGCGCATGAAGCGATCGATGACGGTGCGGTTATGGTCGTAGGCGCGCATCCGCACGTATCCGAAGACATCGCGACATACAGCGGAGCGCCGATCCTCTACAGCCTCGGCAATTTCGTATTCGACCAGAACTTCTCGAAGGAAACGCGATCAGGACTTTTTGTCACCGCAACGCTCGACGGCAGAAGCGTTTCCGATCTCGCTTCGCACACAGTAGTATTCGATAAGAATTTTGTGCCGTCGATCAAAGAGGAGGAATAGCTTTCATGCGCATATGAAAAAACCCCGCATCGCGGGGCTTTTGTTTTTCCTGGTGATAGCGCTTAATCGATCACTCCGCTTGAAAGGCAGAGTACATAGAGATTGATGATCATCATCATGAGCATTCCGATAAGGGCGATTGCCACCGATGTCTGTACTCGACGCAGCCCTGGAACAAAAAGGAGGAGGATCGCCATAACAAAGAAGATACTTCCCATGGCGAGACTCCATTCAAAGAATACGCGCTCGAGATCGGTAAACGGATCGGAGCGGATCAAGAGATAGATCAATGATATTGCCCAGATGAGCGCCGCAATAAAAGGGGCTTCGCGCGAAACCGCAGGCGGTTGTTGTGTGTTTGCGTTCTCCATAGAAAAGAATTTTTGTACCTCGATTTAAGGCGTGATGGGAGCATTGCTATTGCTCTGCGCCCACTGCGCCGCAAACCGACGGATGCTGTCAAAAAAGATCTGCGTATACTATACGTACCGCGCCTGTATGCGTCAACAAGGCACCCGGAAATTAAAAAGCCCCTCTTCGAGGGGCTTTTGTTTTTTGATATCTGCATAAGCGGCGGATTAGTTGGGATAACTCATCACCATGGCCAGATTGGCGATCATCGCGATAAGCATCCCGATAAAGCAAACCACGCTGAGCCTGCGTTTCGGAACGGAATCTTCATTGCCCGCAGAATTAAAGATAGCGGTAGCAGCGAAAAATCCCAAAACGATCAGTGCGGTAATAGAGGCCACATTCATATCAACCTTGTTCGGCGGACTCAAGCGCTGCAGCAAAACAATAGCCCAAATTACCATAGCGATAAAAGGCAGCATAAGCGGAATGATCGAGGAATCGTACGACTTCGATTTCAGTGTGTTTGTCATTTTCGTGAATTAAGTTGTTTTAAGGAAAATATTATCCTTAGTATTATATACCATATTATTGTAAATGTCAATGTTTGTCCTGAGTCCGATTCCCTTCTTGGACAACAGAAAAGCCCCGAAATTCGGGGCTTTGAGTTTTTATTTCTTCGTCAAAGTTTTAGGGCTGGGGTTCTGGGGATTTCTTGTCCCAAAATCCTTGTGACCACAAGAACAAGATGAGTACCCATCCCGCCAAAAGCGAGACGGCTGCAAATGCCCATCCAAATTCCTTGCTTTGATTTCCGTCCAAAGGAAATCCCAGATTCATGGACTTTGCCCATTGCCATAATGCAACTAGGGCGATAACAGTGATGATGCTTGCAATTACGAGTACTTTTTTCATTTTTTTGGAGTTTTAGATAACCGCAAAAGAGAAACCTTCCCTTCTCTGGTCATCTAAAACCCCTCTTTTTTCAAAGGAATTATTATATGTATTATATACCATATTTATAAAAATGTCAATAGGGCTTATTCTGCTTCTATTTCAGGCCCCGGACAATAAAAAGCGATGACCGAAGCCATCGCTTTTATGAAATATGACCTATTCCAGAATTTAGATACCGCCCCACGTAGGATGCTGTACTTTGGAAAACGCGGAAAGCATCAGGTCGAGGCCAAACACCACTGTAGAGGAAAGCGCGCCTACGGCAGATGCGAGCCCGATTTTATTCATCAAAAGGTCGTTGGGAGCTACGACTCCCCGATATACAAAATACGTAAGAACCCCGGAAAGCAAGATAAGCAGAGATGTTTTCATTTGAGAACAATTTAAAAGTTACAAAATGAGAATGACTCTCATTATATCTTACGAAACCTATTTCGTAAAGGATCGCTATTTCGCGATCTGGACAGCCTCTTCGAACTTGATGGAGAGGAGCTTGGAGGCGCCTTCAAGGCCCATGGTGACGCCATAGAGCACCTGGGCGCAGGACATGGTCTCGCGGTTGTGGGTGACAACGATAAGCTTCGAGTGGGCAGAGAGATGCGCGAGCATGTCGCCGTATTTGCGCGAGTTGGCCTCGTCGAGTGCGGCGTCCGTCTCGTCGAGCACAAGGAACGGCGGCGGGTTGACCTGGCTCATGGCAAAGAGAAGCGCGATGGAGATGAGCGAGCGCTCGCCGCCGGAGAGCATGTTGAGATCGCGCACTTTCTTGTGCGGAAGATTCACATTGATCTCGATGCCGTGCTCGAACGGAAGCGAATCTTCGTCTTCGGTATCTGCCTCATCTTCGCGCACGCGGCGATGCTCGACGATGATCGAGAGGAACGCGCTGCCGCCGCCGAACATGAGCTTGAAGAATTCGCCGAACTGGTGGTTGATCTTCTCGATGCCTTCCTTGAACGTACGGTCGATGGTATCGCGGAGTTCATGGATGAGCTCGCGCAGGGAGACGATGCTCGCCTCGATGTCGACAAGCTCGCGGGCAAGGAACGCATCGCGCTCTTTCGTGTCTTCGTATTCTTTGAGCACCTCGGCGCCGCTTGCGGCGCCCGCGTCCTCAAGCTTGATCTTGATGCGCTCAATGCGCCTATGGAGCGCTTCGCGCTCCGCCGCCATCTCGGGCGTGTCTTCCACGGGCGCAACTTCGCCGAGCTTCTGCATCATGATGCCGAGAAGCGCCTGCGCCTCATTCATTCCCTCTTCGAAGAATGCTTTTCGGCGGGCCAGATTTTCGCGGCGAAGCGCGCATTCGCGGACCGTTCCTTCAAGCGTTGCTTTCCGGGCCACAGCCGCATAGGAGCCCCGCTCCGCTTCGCGCGATTCGCGCTCTATAGAAGAAAGCTTTTCGCGCACCGCATGTATTTTTTGTCCGGCATGGTCGATTGATGCGTCGATGTCCTTCATTCTCGATTCAAGCGCCTTCTGCTCATCCATGACGGCAGCGCGAAGACCGTCGCGATCGGACTGATCGTCGATAGGCTGCGCTTCTTTGGGATCAAGAGATTCGGCGAACGAATGGATCTTTGCGCGCATGGATGCGAGCGCCTGGCGGACAAGGCCGAGGTCAGAAGCGCTTTCCGCTTCGGCGATGGCCGAAATAATTTCAGCGCAGAGATTTTTTACGTTTTGGGATGGGACAACCGTCACGCCGGGCTTGTGCGACTCGGTGACCGTAGCAAGGGCATCGAGCTTTCCTTCGATGCGTCCGAGCGCGCGGCCGAGCTCCTCGCGCTCGCGCGAAAGCTTTCCCTGCTCCCCTTCTGCAGCACGAAGCTCCGAGAGCACATTCGCGCGCTCGGTATCATGGCGCTCCGTGGCGATATCGGATGCAGCGGCTTCAATGCTTGCAAGCTCGCGCCGCACGGCAGATTCATCGGCAAGAAGATTATTCTCAGTAAACACGATGGAAGCAGATTCGGCTTTGGCGTATTCGTAAAACAGCTCGCCGAATTCGCGGCGAAGCTCCTCGGCCATCTTGATCTTCTCCACCTGCTTGCCGAGGAAGTTCAGGTGCGGAGCAAGCTCGCGCCTGAGCGCTTGGACTTCCTTCATGTTGGCGGCGGTCTTCTCGAGCTTGCGCTCGCTGTCGCGGATGCGGATCTGATAGACCTTGAGGCCGAGCGCATCTTCGATCATGCCGCGGCGGTCTTTTGATGATGCAGACAGGAGGCGGTCGGCCTCTCCCTGCGAGATGATGTGGTGGCCGGATGCGCCGATATTCACCGAGCCGAGCAGCTCCGTGATGTCCTTGAGGCGCACCGATGTGTTGTTTATGAAATAGCTCGATCCGCCGTCGGATGAGACTTCGCGCGCAAGCGTGATCTCATCGAACGAAAGATCAGCAGAGGCACCGGCAGAGTTTGAAAAAGCGAATTTGCGGTCCTCATTGTCGAATGCGATGGCGACGCGGGCTTTGGAGCCTGCAGCAAGGAGCTTTGAGCCCTTCCAGATGAGATCGCTGCCGCCTTTGCCGCGGAGCGACTTCATCGACTGCTCGCCGAGCACGAAGCGGATCGATTCGACGACATTGGATTTTCCTGAACCGTTCGGTCCGACAATAGCCGTGATGGGCGTATCAAAAGAGAGCGTTGTTTTTTTCGCGAAAGATTTGAAGCCGCTGATTTCTATCTTCTTGAGCATGGTGTTTTAATCAAGCCACTTCTTGGCTTCGAGCGCCGCGCGAGCGGCGTCCTGTTCCGCTTCCTGCTTGGAATGCCCCTTTCCTTCGGCAATCTTCTCTCCCCCGAAGAATATGCCGATCGTGAAGTGCTTGTCATGGTCGGGACCGGATTCGTGGGTGACTTTGTACGACGGCGTGACGCCGACATGCTCCTGGGCCTTTTCCTGGACCAGGCTCTTCGAATCGCGCCAGAGCTTCTTCTTGACCACATCGCCGGCCCGCGCATACAAAAAGCGCTCGATGAATTTTTCGGTCGGCTCATAGCCCTGATCGAGATAGATCGCGCCGATGAGCGCCTCGAAGGCATTCGCCATGATGTAGAGGCGGGCTTTGCCGGTGTCTTTGGCCTCGCCGCGAGAGAGGAAGAGATAGTCGTTCATGTTGATCTCCTGCGCGACCTCGGCGATCGTGTTTGCGTTCACGAGCGCGGCGCGAAACGACGTGAGCTCGCCTTCCGGAGATTCCGGATATTCGCGATAGAGAAAGTCGGTGACCGCAAGCTCGAGCACGGCATCGCCCAAGAATTCCAGGCGCTCGTTGTGGTCGAGGCCCGTGCGCGGGTTTTCATTGAGGAACGAGCGGTGGATGAACGCCTGCGTCAGAAGATCGCGGTTTTTGAAAGTGACGCCGATGCTTTTTTCGAACGTGGTCCAGTCGCGGGAAAGTTTTTCTGGCATAGGATTGATGGATGGTGCGTCATTCCCGGCATGACCGGGAATCCAGGTTCGGACGAATGTCGGGAATGGACGCCGGATGCAGTGCCGGCATGGCACGGATTTCTTAATAATTAATTATGAGGCTCTTCGGTGCCGCCGCCCGCTCCGGCAAGCTTGCTGATGGCGTTGGCCATATAGCCGGTCACATCATCATACATCTTGAGGCCGGCGACTTCCGCAACGGAAAACCAGCGCACATCATCGAGTCCGCCCGAATCGTTTTCAAGCGTGACCGGCACGAACGGAGACTCTCCGAGGAAGAACATGACGTGCTTTCGGATCTTGCCGTTCTGCGGATGCGAGGCAATGTATTCGCTCTCGCCGATCTTTCCCTTGATGACGATATCAAGATTGGTCTCTTCCTTGATCTCGCGGATGGCTGCCTGCTCGGCAGACTCGCCTTCCTCGACGCTTCCCTTGGAAAGCGTCCAGTAGCCGAATATGTCATGGACGAGCGCAAAGTAGAGCTCCTCGCCCTTCCACGCATAGATGAGCGCGCCCGCCTTCTGCTCCACGGGGAGCGACGCGATGTCGATATCTTCCATCTTCTTCTGGCGCTTGGATGTCTGGTCCTTGCCGGGCTCGCCGATCTCTTTGTAGACCGCGCCGAGCACGCCGTTCACGAATCGCGACGAGCTGTCGCCGCCGAACGTCTTTGCGAGCTCGATGGCTTCATTGATGGCCACCTTCGGCGGCACTTCGTTGTGATCGCCGAAAAGGAGCTCGCCGAGGCCCATGCGGAGGATGTTGCGGTCGACGGCGTTGATCTTCTCGATCGGCCACTCGGGAGCAGCCTTCTCGATGATCTGGTCGATGACTTCGCGCTTGTTCACCGCATAGCCGAGGATCTTTTCCATGAACTGGAGGTCTTCGTTGCCGGGAGCGAATTCGCCCTCGTTGCGCTCAAGCATCGAAAGTATCCCTTCGGTGGGATATTTTTTAAAATCCCATTCAAAGAGTGTCTGCAGAACAATTGACCGTGAAAGATGCCTATTGGCCATGGAATGATGTTTTAGTGAAAGAAACTGCGAAACGTAGAGAAGACAATGTAGAACTAAGTTCCAAAACCTCTCCTCTCTGCGCTACGTGCTGATACGGCTATTCTTATTTCTTTGCTGCATTGCGGCGAGCCTGCTTTTTCTCGACGCCTTTGACGACATCAAGAACCTTTCGGCCGCGGTAATAGCCGCAGGCGACGCACACGGTATGCGGCGGGCGCAATGTGCCACAGTGCGAACACTTAGAAAACGCCGCGCTTTTCAAAGCGTGGTGGCTTCGGCGGTTGCCGGTGTGGGCACGGGTGTGACGCATTCGAATAACCATACGAGGCTCATAGTATCAAAAAATTATAAAAATGCAAGCTTATGCCGAAAGGCGCTTGAGGAAGCTCCGGCGGTGCAGATCGGAGAGACCGTGCTTTTTGATGGCGGCATAATGGGCTTTTGTCCCGTAGCCGACATGGCGCTCGAAGGCATACTCGGGATGCTTTTTTGCCTGGCGGAACATATGGCGGTCGCGGGTGACCTTTGCAGCGATGGACGCAAGCGAGATCGCAGGCTCTTTCTCATCGCCTTTGATGATGGTCTTCTGTTTTTTGAATTCCGCCGGCGCTTTGAGTCCGCCGTCGAGGAGGATCATGCATTTCGCATCGGAAGAGACCGCGGAGAGGGCGCGCGCAAGCGCGCTCCTGATGGCCGGGGCAATGCCTGACCGATCGATCATTTTCGCCGGCACCATCGCCACGGCAAAGTCGCACTTCCCTTCTTTCCGCAAAAGCTCGATATGGGAATACCAGATCTCGCGCTGTATGCGCGTAAGCTTCTTCGAATCGCGAAGCGGCACAGGCTTGCCGTTCCATATCGGATGCTTGATCTTGCCGCTCAGATAAAAAGCGCCGACAGCCACCGGCCCCGCAATGGGACCGCGTCCGACTTCATCGATGCCGATATGCGCTTTCATATGCTCATAGTAGCAAAAAACTCACCGGTTAACCCGGTAAGTTTTATAAGACGCTATCCGCAGGTATGGAGCACGATCAGGAACTTATGCCGACTTTTTCTTCTTTGGCAGAAGATCGGGAATGCTGGCGAAAACAACAACGATGAATGCGAGGACGGTCAAAAGACCGTCGAAAAATTTCTTGAGCATACAATGAACGATTTAGACCCTTAGTCTATGCTTCGAAGACTTTTTGTCAATTAACCCTACTCACTGCTATACTCATCTCACATGGCATCCAAATTCGTCCACCTCCATACCCACTCCCACTATTCCCTCCTCGACGGCCTGACAAAGCTCGAGGATATGACCGATATCGCAAAGAAGGCGGATATGGGCGCGATCGCCCTCACCGACCACGGCAACATGTACGGAGCGATCGAGTTCTACAAGCTCTGCAAGAAAAAAGGCATAAAGCCGATCATCGGCGTCGAGGCGTACATGACGAGCGGCTCGCGCCTCGAAAAAGTGGCCGTGACCGACGGCAAGCGCTACTACCACCTCATTCTGCTTGCAAAGAATCTCAAAGGCTACAAGAATCTCATCCGGCTCGTGACCAAGGCGAACCTTGAGGGCTATTACTACAAGCCGCGCATGGACAAGGAGATCCTCCGCGAATTCCACGAAGGCATCGTCTGCCTCTCCGGCTGCATGGGCGGCGAGCTTTCGCAGGCGGTATTGAACGGCGCAATGGACAAGGCGGACGAGATCATCAAAGAGCACCGCGATATCTTCGGTCCTGAGAATTATTTCATCGAGGTGCAGGCGCACCCGACGATTGACCGCGACCGCGAGCTTCGCGAGAAGCTCGTCGCGCTCGGCAAGAAGCACGATGTGGTCGTCGTCGCCACCCAGGACTCGCACTATCCGTGCAAGGACGATCATGAGGCGCACAACACCCTGCTTCAGGTCAACACGCAGGGCGACGGCACGAACAGCGGCAAATTCGAGTTCTCCAAAGACGACTTTTCGCTCATCGACGAGAAGACCGCGCTCGAGTACTTCAAGGATTTTCCCGAGACGGTGACAAATACGAAGATCGTGGCCGACCTCTGCGAAGACTACGAGATCGAGCTCGACAAGGCGTACTTCCCCGAATTTCCCCTGCCTGCGGGCGTGACCGCCGACGAGAAGCTCCGCGAGCTTGCCTACGAAGGATTCTCATTCCGCGAGCTTCCGCAGTCAAAGGAATATCTCGACCGCCTCGAGTACGAGCTTGGCGTCATCCAGAAAAAAGGCTACGCCGGATACTTCCTCGTGGTGGGAGATCTGCTCCGCTTTGCGCGCGAGAACGGCATCCTCACGAACATCCGCGGATCGGTCGCAGGATCGATCACGACCTATCTTATCGGAATCACGAATGTGGACCCGCTCGTCTACAAGCTCCCCTTCGAGCGCTTCCTCAATCCTGAGCGTCCGAGCCTCCCCGATATCGATATGGACTTCGCCGATAACCGGCGCGAAGAGATGATCCAATATACGAAACAGAAATACGGCGAAGACCGCGTGGCCCAGATCGGCACGTTCGGCACGATGATGGCCAAAGGATCCGTGCGCGACGTTGCTCGCGCACTCGGCTATCCCTACGCCGTCGGCGACCGCCTCTCAAGCATGATCCCGATGGGCTCGCAGGGATTCCCGATGACCATCGATCACGCCATGGAGATCATTCCCGAGCTCAAGGATGCCTACGAGAAGGAAGCCGACACCAAGCGCATCGTCGACCTCGCAAAAAAGATGGAAGGCTGCGTCCGCCATGTCTCCGTGCATGCGGCAGGCGTCGTGATCGCGCCGAAGCCGCTCTATGAATTCGCCCCCGTGCAGTTCGATCCGAAAGGCGGCAACATCATCACCCAGTACGACATGCACTACATCGAGGATGTGGGCCTGCCGAAATTCGACTTCCTCGGCATCCGAAACCTGGCCATCCTTGCCGATGCGATCAAGCTCGTGAAGGAGCTCCGCGGCATCGATCTCGACATCGACAAGCTGCCGATCGACGACAAGCTCACGTTCGAGATGCTCGCTCGCGGAGAGACCATGGGGCTGTTCCAATTGAACGGCTCCGGCATGACGTCCCACCTCAAGCAGCTCCGGCCGACGACCATCCACGACATCAATGCCATGGTGGCGCTCTACCGTCCGGGACCTATGGAAATGATCCCCGACTACATTGAGCGCAAGCACAACAACGCGCTCGTGCGCTATCTCGATCCGCGCATGAAGGACATTCTCGACCAGTCGTACGGCGTGATCACCTATCAGGACGACGTCATGATGATCGCCATCAAGCTCGGCGGATATTCCTGGCTCGAAGCCGACAAGCTGCGCAAGGCCATGGGAAAGAAGATCCCGGCGGAAATGGAAGCGCAGAAGGAAAAGCTTCTCAAGGGCCTCGAGAAAAACGGCATGACCGAAAAGAAAGCGCAGGAGCTCTGGGGGCTCATCGAGCCGTTTGCAGCGTACGGATTCAACAAGGCGCATGCCGCTTCGTACGGACGCGTGGCATATCAGACGGCATACATGAAGGCCAACTTCCCCGTCGAATACATGTGCGCCATCCTGACCGCTGAATCGGGCGACACCGAAAAGATCGCCGAAATAATCACCGAGGCAAAGAAAATGGGCATCACCGTGCTTCCGCCCGACATCAACGCAAGCTTCGCCGACTTCACCGTGGTCGACAATTCAAACGAGCCCGGGAAAGGCATCATCCGCTTCGGGCTCTATACGATCAAGAACTTCGGGACCGATATCGCAAACGCGATCATCGAGGAGCGCGTAGCGCGGGGGCCTTTCGCGTCTGTCACCGATTTCCTCGACCGCATCACGCACAAGAACCTCAACAAGAAATCGCTTGATGCGCTCATCCGCTCGGGCAGCTTCGACAATTTTGCCGAGCGCGGAAAGCTCATGGCAAACATGGAGACCATGCTCGCCTACAACAAAGAACGCCAGAACGTCGGCGGCCAAGTGTCGCTTTTCGGCGCGGAGACCGCCGTGATGTCGCTCAAGCTCGCGGACGCTCCCGACACGAGCACGGAAGAAAAGCTCAGATGGGAGAAGGAACTGCTCGGACTCTACGTCTCCGGCCATCCGCTCGACCGCCTGCGCGACCGCATTGAAAAGAGCGGCACGTCCATCAAGAAGATCCGCGAAGAGGTCAGGAAGGGATTTCCCGTGACCTTCGCCTGCATCGTCGAGGAAGTAAAAGTCATTATGACCAAAAACAATGAGCGCATGGCCTTCATCAAGGTCGGCGATCTGACAAGCTCCATCGAGGGCGTCATATTCACCAAAGCCTTCGCCGATCTCGGCGAGATACTTGCAGTCGATGCATGCGTGGCCGTGAGCGCTCGCGTGAGCGAGCGCAACGGAGAGAAAGGCATCGTCATTGAAAAGGCCAAGGCGGTATAAAAAAGTCCCGCGGGTGCGGGACTTGAAAATGTGCGTGTACGCTTAGACGACGGCAGCCTCGACGGTATTCTTGATGATGCAGTTGGTGAGCATATCGTCGCTTACCGGATCAAGCCCGGAATAGGCTTTCTGGATAGCGCTGATCTCACTGCTGGAAAGCCTCCCGTGATACAAAAGATCCTCAAAGAGGATTTCGTGGCCCCGGTGAAAATGGTCTTTCTGTATGGCAAGAATAAGGAACAAAATGATATCCCGCTCCGGAATATACGCAGGGTCTTTCAGGATCTCTACCAATAAAGCTTCCTGTTCCCCGATGGTCCGTGCCGTAAGCACAGCATCGAACTTGGCCTTTCTGAGACCCGATACGGCAGCAGCATCTTTTTTCTTATCGCTGCGCTTCGATGAATCCTTAAAAATGACCACAAGTGCAAAAATGAGCAGTATGACAAGCATAGGCGTTGGTTTTTTAATACTATACATCCGATTCAGACTTTCGCAATATGCACAAAAAACTTTTCGGAATAGCCCTGCCATGCTAGGATTTCGATATGACAGAAGAACAGATTAAGCACAACCGCCACACCCTCGCCCATCTCCTGGCCCAAGCCGCCAAAGAAGCCTATCCGCACGCAAAACTGACCCTAGGCCCGGCTATCGATACCGGCTTCTACTATGATATCGATTTTGGCGCCGATAAGATCGGCGATGATGATCTCAAGGAACTCCAGAAATTCATGCGGAAGAATCTCTCGAAATGGACCGAATTCACCCACCGCGAAGTCGCTCCGGATGAGGCCAGGGAGATTTTTGCCGGAAACGAATACAAGCTCGAGCTTATAAGCGAGATCGCCGAGCGCGGCGAGAAGATCACGCTCTATGCGTGCGGCGGCTTTGAAGATCTCTGCCGCGGCGGACACGCGGAAAACCCGAGCACCGAGATCACGGCAGACTCGTTCAAGCTCGACCGAGTGGCCGGAGCTTACTGGCGCGGCGACGAGAAGAACAAGATGCTCACCCGCATCTACGGCCTCGCGTTCGCTACAAAAGAAGACCTCGATGCGTATATCACCCAGCAGGAAGAAGCCAAGAAGCGCGACCACCGCAAGCTCGGCAAGGAGCTTGAGCTCTTCACCGTGATCGACGAGATCGGCCCGGGGCTTCCCCTCTTTTACCCGAACGGCGCCATCGTGCGCCGGACGATCGAGAGCTTCATCCAGGAGATCCAGGAGAAGCGAGACTTTGTGCCGATCTGGATCCCGCACATCACCAAAGGCAAGCTCTACGAAATATCAGGACACCTCGACAAGTACGACGCGATGTATTCGCCGATGGAGATCGACGGAGAGAACTATTACCTCAAGCCGATGAACTGCCCGCATTTCATGATGCTCTACCGATCGATGCCGCACTCATACCGCGATCTGCCGATCCGCTATACCTGTACGACGACCAACTACCGCTACGAGAAGTCCGGAGAGCTCTCCGGCCTCACCCGCGTACGCGCCCTCACTCAGGATGACTGTCACGTGTTCTGCGAGCCCGCAAAGATACAAGCTGAGATCGAAGTCATGCTCGAGATGATCGGCGAGCTCTACGCGACGTTCGGACTCAATGACTTCTATGTCCGCATCTCCCTCAGAGATTCGAAGGACAAGTCAAAATATCTCGGCACCGACGAAGTATGGGAGACGGCCGAGAATGCGCTTCGCGACATCGTCAAAAAGACGGGATGGAACTACAAGGAGGCCGAGGATGAAGCGGCGTTCTACGGACCGAAGCTCGACTTCATGTTCAAGGACGCCATCGGCCGCGAGTGGCAGCTCTCCACCATCCAGCTCGATTTCAATCTGCCTGAACGCTTCGAGCTCGAATACGCCAACAACGAAGGCACGAAGTCGCGCCCGGTCGTCATCCATCGCGCCATGCTCGGCTCGGTCGAGCGCTTCATGGGCATCATGATCGAGCATTTCGCCGGCGTGTTCCCGGTATGGCTCTCCCCGACCCAGGTCGTTGTCGTGCCGATCTCCGAAAGCCAGGCAGAATATGCGAAGACCATATTCGATTCATACAAGGCACAGGGCATCCGGGTGAAGCTCGACGATACCAACGACTCGCTCGGCAAGCGCATCCGAAACGCAAAGACCATGAAAGTCCCGTATGTCATCGTCGTCGGCGACAAGGAAAAGGATGCGGGAACGATCACTGTCGAAACCCGCTCGGACAAGATCAAAGACATATCCCCCGATGATTTCGCCGCTCGCGTGCAGAAAGAGATCAAGGAACGGACATTGAACTAGCTTTCCCGTGAAACAGCCGCCGCTCCTTTGGAGCGGCGGCTGTTGACTTATGGGCTTAAAATAGGTATTTTGCATGTGAATACTATTCTTCATTTAAAACCTTTTTATGATACAAAATTTAAAACTGCCCCAATGGCTGTCTATTGTCGGACAACTCTGCGCAGGAAAAAGTCTTGTCATACAGATACTCTCTGAATGGCTGAAAAAGAACGGTATTGCATTCATTGTGATATCGTCGGGAGACATCGCATTCGGTGAAATCAAGACACGGACAGAGCTTATGAACGCCCTGGAAAAATCCGGCTACAAAAAAGACATGCTGGTCCTCTTTGAAGGAAGCGCGATGAACGCCGAAGAATTGATCCTCATGGAAGGGCTGATCAAATCCCATTTTTCAAATTCCTTCAAAGTGCTTGACGTGCTCGCAAACAATCAATTTTCGAGAGACCGCGCGACCGAACGCACCGCCGAAGATAAGCGTATTGAGCTCAGCAAAGAAGACAAGCCGGGCGTAGCCGACCACGAAAAGATCAGCGCCATAATGGCCACGTGGACCAAGGACGCAAACGAGCTGATCCAGAATTCCATTGCCTCGGGAGCGTACATCAACGTGACCAACAACAGCAATCAGATCGAGCTGAAAAACAAATTATCTGCTCTATTCCTGGTGGACTAACTGTGCGATCGCAAAAAACCAAAGCCGCGTCCCAATTTGGGATGCGGCTTTTTCTTTGCCTGTGTGCAGCGATTTAGATATCGATATCGGCAAGCTTGGCGTATGTCTGAATGAAGGATTTGCGCGGCGCGACATCCGAGCCCATGAGCATATCGAAGACGCGGTCGGCTTCGGCGGCATCGTCGATCTTCACCTGGAGAAGGACGCGGCGAGCCGGATCCATGGTCGTCTCCCAGAGCTCTTCGGCGTTCATCTCTCCGAGACCCTTGTATCGCTGAATGTGCATCTTCGGCGTCCTCTTTGCGGCGCCCTTCTCTTCCACGACTTCTTCATCGCCTTCCTGTTCGCCGGCACCGTCAGCTTCCGCGCGTGCAATCATCTCGTCGAGGCTCTCATCCTGGACACCTACGATCTTATGCTTGTCTTCGTCGGTGTAGGCATAGAATATTTCCTTGCCCTTCTTGATCTTATAGAGCGGCGGCTGGGCGATATAGATGAATCCCCCGTCGATGAGCGGACGGAAATAGCGGTAGAGCAATGTGAGAATGAGCGTGCGGATGTGCGCGCCGTCCACGTCGGCATCGGTTGCAATGATGACCTTGTGATAGCGGAGCTTCGAGATGTCGAACGTGTCGCCGATGGCCGTACCCATGGCAACCACGAGGTTCTTGATCTGCTCGGATGCGAGCATCTTGTCGAGGCGGGCGCGCTCGATGTTCAAGATCTTTCCGCGGAGCGGAAGGATGGCCTGCGTGCGGCGGTCGCGTCCGGTCTTTGCGGTGCCGCCTGCCGAGTCTCCCTCAACGATGAATATCTCGGCCTCTTCGGCGCTCTTGGTCTGGCAGTCGGCAAGCTTTCCCGGAAGCGTCATGCCTTCCATGGCTCCCTTTCTGAGGACGGAATCCTTCGCGGCCTTCGCGGCCTTGCGGGCGCGTACGGCAATAATGACCTTGTTGATGATGGCCTTGGCCTCGTCCGGATGCTCTTCGAGGAATGCGCCGAATGATTCGCCGAACACGGTCGCAACCGCGCCCTGCGCCTCAGGCGAGCCGAGCTTGCCCTTGGTCTGTCCTTCAAACTGGATCTCGCGAAGCTTGACCGAAACGACGACCGTGAGGCCTTCGAGCACGTCATCGCCGGTGAAGGCGCCGTCGGCTTCTTTTACATAGCCTTCCTTCTTTGCGTAGTTGTTGAGGGTGCGCGTGAGCGCCATCTTGAATCCGGTGATGTGCGTGCCGCCCTCCGGGTTGTAGATGTTGTTGGCGTACGCGACGATCTTCGAGGAGACATCATCGGTATACTGGAGCGCGAGCTCGACGCCTACCTCGTCCTGGCTCTTTTCAATATAGAAAATGCTGTCGTGGATCGGCTTCTGCGAGAGGTTGTAGTATTTTACGAGCGAGACGAGTCCGCCTTCAAAGTAGAACGCATACGACGGAAGATCGAGTCCGAGCTCGGTAAACCAGAACGCATCGGACGTGTCGAGCTTGCCCGCATATCCGCGGGCATCGATCACGCGAATGAGCAATCCTTTGACGAGATAGGCTTGTCCGCGGAAATGGCTTACGATCGTGTCCCAGGAAAATACGAGATCTTTGAATATTTCCGTGTCCGGCTGGAATGTGGTGATCGTACCGTGAAGTTTCGAGCTGCCGATCTTTTTTACGGCAGCTTTTTTCTTTCCCTGGGAATATTCCTGCATGTGCACGCCGCCATCGCGATGGACGATCACTCCTGTGTATGAGGAGAGCGCGTTCACGACCGATGCGCCCACGCCGTGGAGACCGCCGGACACCTTGTATCCTTCTCCGCCGAATTTTCCTCCGGCATGAAGCGTTGTCATGACAGTCTCAAGCGCCGAAACTTTTGTCTTTGAGTGCACGTCAACGGGAATGCCGCGGCCGTTGTCGGCCACGCGGATCTTGTTGTCGGGAAGGAGCACGACTTCGATTTCGTTGCAGAAGCCGCCCATGGCTTCATCGCGCGAGTTGTCGAAGATTTCCCATACGAGGTGATGCAGGCCCTCAGGGCCGGTGCCGCCGATGTACATTCCCGGTCGCTTGCGGACCGGTTCAAGCCCTTCGAGGACGGAGATATCTTCAGCACTGTATGATCCCGCTTTCTTATCAGCCATAATAGTGTTTTTCCGTAGTTTAAAAATTAAAAAATCCTTATGAAATAAGGATTAAATATCTGATTCGATATATCGAGTATAGCATACTCTCGGGTAAAATACGAGCCTAAAAAAGGCCTCAGAAAAGGGCTTTTTTAGGCTCCCGAAGGCGTGCCGGTTGTATCTCCGCTTCCGGTATCAGCGCCCCCGGAAGTGCCCGAATCTGTCGTCGTACCCGAGGCAGTGCCACCGGTATCACCGACTCCGGTGCCGCCGGTCGCTGCAGTTCCTGTCGAATCCGTACCGGTAGTATCTGTTGTTCCGCTTGTCGTCGTGCCGGTTGTTCCCGTAACGCCGCTTCCGGTGCCGCCCGCATCTGCCGTCGTGCCTCCGGTTGTGGTGCCGGAAGTCGCCGATCCGCCCGCCTCGCCTGCACCCGAACCTGCGCTCGCACTGAGGAGCATTGCCTTGAATTGATCTTTGGTCACGCAGACATCATCCACGCATACTTTGTCATTGATGCGGAGCGTGCCGACAGTCGCATCTTTGATCGTGACGACCGCATCGGCAAGGAAGCGGACAATGAGCGATGCAAGCGATCCGTCCTTTGTCGTATCAAGCGAAGAAAGCGTCTGGATATTGGCATCAAGCTCCTTGATGGCCTGCACGGAGATCGCGATGAAGCCTTGGTAGTTCAATCCGTAGGTGACATCAGGCGTGAGGTATGTCGGCGGATTCTCGGTCACCAGATTCGGCACGACATGCGTGACATCCTGCGCGATGAAGCCGAACTGCTGCTGCACCGTACCGGTGCCCGGAAGCGACGTGTCTTTCCAATAGTACGAAACCGGATTCAATTTTTCGATTGCTGAGAGGCCGGTGTCCGTACCGAGCGGAGTGATATCGGTCTTCAAGCGCTCGTCGGAAACGCCTGTGTTACAGAGGAGTACGCCGGCCGATGTGAATCCGACCGCGGCTGTGCTGCTGTTGCAGGCGACTCCCGGAGTGATCGCCGGGAATGTGATCGTACCCGAGGCGTTCAATCCTCCGGCCGCCGTAAAGAGTCCCGTGGTTGAAATCGAAGCGATATTGGTGGTAAGGCTTCCCGAGCCGTCTTGAGCATCAAATTGGAGCGCTCCTTTGGCAACCGTTCCCTGCACCGGCACGACTTCTGAACGGAAGCGCACCGCCTGCGAAGCTCCGGCCGTCGTTCCCCATCCGTTGCCGATCCATTCCATCGATGGCGAGTATTCCTGCTGAGTATTCGAGGCAATGCTTGCGTTTATCAAGCGAAGACCGGAGCCGTAGGTGTTGGCCACGAACGACTGCGTCACGCTTGAGCTGCCGCCCGAGACCTGCATGAGATCAGTGCCGTTGTCGGTCACCGCGCTGCCGATCATGACGTTGCCGAGATCGTTCACAAGGAAGCGCTGCGTGTTCGATGAATTATCGAGCCTAAATATGCTCTTTTTAAGCTTGATCGTCTGGCTTGCGCCCGTTCCAAGAGGGGCGCTGACCGTGAGATGCGTATTGTCAGTGATCGACGTGACGGTGGCAAAGGTGCTGGTCGCAGTCGAGAGCGAGATGCGGTCGCCGATACCCACCTGCGAGAGGAAGGTCGTGCCGCTGCCGACAATCGAGGTAGTCGCGCTTGCCGTGGTCGTTCCGCCGATGCTTGTGATATCAGCAGCCGCTGTGGCTGTCAGCTGGGAGAGCTTTGTAGTGGCCGTACCGATGCCGACCGAATGCGATTGCGGAGAATAGAGGACGATGTTGCCTGCGCCGTCAGAGAGCGAGACGGTATTTGAAGTGTTGCCGCCTGTCGAGCCTCCGATATACACATTGAAGCTGCCGGTGGAAAGGTTGTCGCCTCCGAATTGCGAACCAGTGCCGTTGAAAGTGGAAACAACGATGTTGCTTGATCCGGTCGTAACGCCGGCACCGCCGAACGTGCGGCCGAGCATGAGGTTGTTGCTTCCCGAAGTTATGGTGCTTCCCGCATTTCTACCGACCGCAGTGTTGTAGTCTCCGTTGTTGTTCTCCAGGGCCCACGAACCGAGCGCCGTATTGTGGATTCCCGACGTGTTGAACTCAAGCGTTCCTACGCCAAGTCCCGTGTTGCTCTGTCCTGTCGTGTTGTTGAATCCGGAAGCATATCCGATCCATGTATCCTCATCGCTCGAACTGTTGTCGAGACGTCCCGCGCTGTATCCAAAGACCGTGTTCTTAAGCGTGCTGCCTCCCGGACCGCGGCCTGCGGTGATCGGCTGGGAACCGATGAGAACATCGGCATCAAATGTCTTTGATCCGGCGAATTCCTGCGCGCCGGTCGTCATGACTCCGCCGTGCGTAGCATCGGCAGGCTCAAGAGTCAGCGTCGAGCCGGAGATGGTCGCTCCGTGAAGATCCGCCACCGAGCCGATGAGTCCGAGCGTGGTTACTCCGCCGCCGCCCGCAGGCGTCGCCCAAGTCCCGTCTCCCCTCCAGAACGTCGTCGATGTCGCGCCCGAGCCGCTGTTGAGATTCGCGATCGGAAGATTGCCGGTGATGGCGTTTGCGGAAGCGAGGTTGAGCGCGC
>Ga0134121_10000712_pt1 | contig 35460 bp, 33 predicted proteins | sample KB301_FD_96463 | JGI IMG/M metagenome (GOLD analysis project Ga0134121, IMG submission 96463) | Terrestrial soil microbial communities without Nitrogen fertilizer from Kellogg Biological Station, Michigan, USA - KB3-0-1 | ecosystem: Environmental > Terrestrial > Soil > Unclassified ...
AATTTCAGGTTTTCGGTGTTGATCCAGGAGCGCACATTGCGATGCGCGATGATTACGGCGCCTTCTCGCGCGAACACGCTATTGCCGGCGACGTGGTCCAGGTGATAGTGGGTGTTCACCACGTAACGGATCGGAACGGACGTCAGCTTGCGAATGTCCGTCAGCATCTGTTCCGCCGCTTTGGGGTTTTCGAACGTGTCGACCACGAGGACCCCGTCATCCCCGATCACGAAGCCGGCATTCGCGCCGGCCTCGCCCTTGGGGCCGTCGATGGCGGCGTAGACGCCATGTCCGAGCGCCTTCAGCTCGAACGGTTGACCGGGGGCCAGCGGTGTCGGCTCCTGTGCGTGCGCCCCGGAGAGGAAAAACACCGTCAGGAAAAGTGTGCACAAGCGGCGGACGTGTTGTGTCTTTTTCATGGGGCCTTATCGTAGCCCAAATACGATCAGCCCGCGCCCCCGGCTCCCAGTAGACTCTAGCGCCCGCGCCGGGGCTAGAATCTGTGCGAACGCCGTCGTAGGTCGCAGACATTTCAGGGGGGGGGCAGGTGGCCAACCGGGACGACCCCGAAGACGTAGTCGATCCGAGCGGATTGCCGACACTCCAGGCGCCGCAGGCGCCTCCGCAGCCTCGGGACACCGCACAGCCGCCATCCGCTCGCACCGATCTTCGGTCCATTGGGCGTTATCGACTGATACGGAAAATCGGCGAGGGGGGGATGGGGCAGGTCTGGCTGGCACAGCAGACGGATCCCGTCCGGCGCGAGGTCGCGCTGAAGCTCCTTCGCGTGGGCTTGTACGACAGCTCGGTCCTGCAACGCTTCCAATACGAGCGGCAGACACTCGCGATGATGGACCATCCCTCCATCGCCAAGGTCTTCGATGCTGGAGCGACGTCCGATGGGCAGCCATACATCGTCATGGAGCACGTGCCCGGCAAGCCGATCACCCTTCACTGCGACGAGAGTCGTCTCGGGATTCGCGAGAGGCTGAATCTATTCGTCCAGGTCTGCGAGGGCGTCCAGCACGCGCACCAGAAGGCGATCATTCATCGGGACCTCAAGCCGGCGAACATCCTGGTGATCGAGGTCGACGGGAAGCCCACGCCGCGCATCATCGACTTCGGTCTGGCGAAGGCTTTGTCGACCGACGTGGGCGGGGCCACCCTGTTCACCCAGGCCGGAGTCTCCGTCGGCACGCCCGGATTCATGAGCCCGGAGCAGGCGGATCCGGGGATGGCCGACGTCGACACGCGCACGGACGTCTACTCGCTCGGCGTCGTCCTCTACGTTCTTCTCACCGGGGCCTTGCCGTTTGAGGACAAGCCGGGGATGACGCGGCCGTTGTCGGAAGTGCTCCGCCAGGTGCGCGAGGAGGATCCGCCTCGACCGAGCAGGAGCGTCCTCGATCGCGGGGAGGCCGCGGGCCCGGCGGCGGAGAGCCGCGGGATGCGCCCGGCCCAGCTCGTCCGCCTGCTGGAGGGCGACCTCGACCGGATCGCTCTGAAGGCGGTGGAGAGGGACAGGAACCACCGGTACGGCACGCCATCGGAGCTGGCGGCGGATGTCGGCCGGTACCTCAGGCACGAAGCGATCGCCGCGCGTCCCGCCAGCGTGGGCTACCGACTGCGGAAATACGCGCGCCGGCATCGCGTCGGCGTGACCGTCGCCGCCGGGCTCGCGCTGCTCCTCCTCGGGTTCGCGGGCATGCAGGCCGTGGAACTGCGGCGCACCGCGCGCGAGCGCGATCGCGCCAACCGCATTACGGACTTCATGACACGGATGTTCAAGGTGTCCAGCCCGAGCGAATCCCGGGGCAACAGCGTCACGGCCCGCGAGATTCTCGATCGAGCGTCCACGGAGATCAGGTCGGGCCTGGCACACGACCCCCGGTCCCAGGGGCAGATGATGTTCACGATGGGCACGGTGTACAGAGACCTCGGCCTGTACGTGCGAGCCCGGGACCTGCTCGAGCAGGCGTCCGGCGTGCAGCGTGACTCCCTCGGGGCGGACAGTCCGGAGACCCTCGCGTCGGAGAACGCGCTCGCCGACACCATGGCCCAGTCCGGCCGTCAGGCGGACGCCGAGGTCCTGGCGCGCCGGTCGCTGGCGTCGGCCCGGCGCGTTCTGGGTCCGCGCCACCGTGTCACGATCGAAGCGATGCATGTCTACTCCGCGATCCTGGCGATCCAGGGTCGGTACTCCGAAGCGGAGTCGCTGGCGCGCGAGGCCCTCGACACGTCGCTGGCGGAATTCGGCGCAACGGATCCCGATGTCATCAGGTACAGGTCCGGCCTCGCGAGCCGCCTGGCCGATTTGGGGCGGCTTCCCGATGCGGAGAAGCTGACGCGCGAAGCCCTGGAGGCACAACGGACGACGCTCGGTCCCGAGCACCCCGAAACGCTGCAACTCATGAACAATCTGGCGGCCCTGCTGGGCGACCAGGGACGGCTGGGCGAGGCCGAGACCATCCAGAGGGACGTCGTCGAGATCGAGCGCCGGATTTTCGGTCCCGATCACATCGAAACCGTACTCTCCACGGGGAATCTCTCGAACTACCTCTCGGATCAGGGGAAGTACGCGGAGGCGGAACCGATGCTGCGCGACGTTCTTGCGGCGAACCGCCGGATGCTCGGCGCGGAGCACCCGGAGACGCTGCGAGTCATGGGCAACCTCGTCAACACCCTGTCCGGGGAGAGGCGGTACGAGGAAGCCGAGAAGCTGCAGCGCGAGACCATCGAGATGACGAGCCGCGGCCTGGGATCGACCCACCCATGGGTCGGGATGGGCTACTACAACCTGGCCTGCATCAAGGCTCTCGAGGGGAAACGCGACGAGGCGCTCGCGGCCCTGCGCCAGAGTCTCGACCACGGAATGTCCCCGAGAACGGTTCGCGAGATCGCCGGCGACGAGGAGCTGAAGTCGCTGCACGGCGATCCACGCTTCGAGGCCATGGTCGCCGAGGCCCTCAAGCGTCTGCCGGACAAGCAGTGAGACCAGAGCGAGTCACGTGGCCTGCCTGGGCGGGTAGGTTGATTTGCGAGCCTTCACGGTGCGTTTCAATGAGCGCTTCCGGACGACGTTCCCAGAAGGCATTTGGGTAAACCTGCGGCCGGTGGAAGCTTGGCGGGGGTACCCGGCGAGTGGCAGAGGCATTCGCACAGCCGACGAAAGATGTGGTACGTACTCAACCATCCATCGTCCGTCTCGACAGGGGAGCAATCATGAAGCACATGCTGAGTCAGTCCATGGTCCTGACAGTTGTTCTTGCAACGTCCGGGATGGCTCTGGCCGTATCGGCACCCCCAAGAGTGTCGACCGTCCACATTGGGTCACTTCCCGGCGGAATCCTTTCCGTCGCTGAGGGCATCAACGCCCGCGGTCAGGTCGTCGGTTTCAGTACTCCAGCATCGGATGATTCCCATGCCTTCCTCTGGCAGGACGGCACGATGTCCGACCTGGGGACGCTCCCCGGCGGGAGCCACAGCTTCGCTAACAGCATCAATGACCGTGGTGAGATCGTGGGTGGAAGCGAAGACGCGTCGGGAGATCAGCACGCTGTCGTCTGGCAGGACGGAACCATCACTGACCTCGGCACACTTCCCGGTAGAAGCGTCAGCTCGGCGTCTGGCATCAACTCGCGCGGGCAAGTCGTGGGAAGCAGCTACAACGTAGATCCGATCACGGGTGGAGCCATCGAATCGCACGCCGTCGTTTGGCAAGACGGGAACATCACCGACCTTGGAGCGTTGCCCGGCGATGACAACAGCAGTGCCGTGGGCATCAACGACCGCGGTCAGATCGCGGGGATCAGTTACCGTATCGATCCCCTCCGAGGCTACTATCCCTCCCACTCTGTCCTCTGGCAGGATGGGGTCATTACCGACTTGGGCTCGCTCCCTGGCGAGAGCGGCAGCTTCGCATTCGGCATCAATGCCCGCGGTCAGGTCGTCGGGGAGAGTTTTGACAATCAAGCCAACTTTCGCGCAGTCCTCTGGCAGGGCGGCGCCATGACTGACCTCGGGGCACTTCCCGATGGAACCATCAACCAGGCGCTTGCCATCAACGCTCGCGGGCAGGTTGTCGGGGCGAGTGGTGACGCCAGGCAAGAGAATTTTCAAGCCGTTCTGTGGCAGGACGGGGCGATCATCGACCTCGGGGGGGGCTACGCCGATGGAATTAATGCCAGCGGTCAGATCGTTGGCGCGGGATCCGGATCGGGTGGTCACTACGAGGCAGTCCTCTGGCAGGTCCGAGCCGCCACCGCGGGTCCCTAGTGTCCCGAGTCGGAAGTTTCATGGCCGCTGCACCATGAGTCGAGAACGTGTGGGCAGCGCGTAGTGCATCCCATCTGCCCTTCAGATCGCGTTCGTCAGCCCCATTAAGACCGTTCGCGGATGCAGGGCGATCAGATCCGAAGCGGAGACACTTCATGCGCACTTGGACTGCCGCCCTGGGCTGTTGCGTAGTCATCCTCATCACAACTCGTGACGCGCGGGCGCAGGAATTCCTCTGGGCTCGACAGTTTCAGTTGGGCGCGACCGGAGGGATTGGTGCTTTCTCCGGCGTGGCCGCGGACGGGGCCGGCAACGTCTACACGGTGGGCTCGTTCATTGGCACGGTCGACTTCGACCCAGGTCCGGGGATCTACAATCTCACCTCCGCCGGAGCGGACGATGTCTTCGTCTCCAAGCTTGACAACGCAGGCAACCTCATCTGGGCCAGGCAACTGGGTGGACCCTCGGGTGATCAGGGTTACTGCATCACGGTGGACGCAGCCGGCAATGTCTACACGGCCGGCACCTTCCTTGACACGGCCGACTTCGACCCTGGCCCGGGAATCTACAGTCTCACCGCCGGGATGAGTGATGAGGCCTTCATCTCCAAGCTCGACAATGGGGGCAATTTCGTCTGGGCCCGACAGATCGGGGCGGGAGCTGCTCCCTACGGAGTGGCTGTCGACGCAGCGGGCGACGTCCACACCGTGGGTGTCTTCACAGGCACGGCCGACTTCGACCCCGGCCCCGGGATCCATGAACTCACTTCCGCGGGAGCGGATGACGTCTTCGTCTCCAAGCTCGACAACTCCGGCGCATTCATCTGGGTTAAGCAACTGGGTGGAGTCGGCGAGGATGGGGGCGAAGGTGTGGCCCTGGACTCGGCCGGCAACGTCTACATCACAGGCTTCTTCAACAATACCGTCGACTTTGACCCCGGCCCGGGGAGCTACATTCTCGTCTCCGCAGGAGGGGACGACATCTTTATCTCCAAACTCGACATCGCCGGCAACTTCCTCTGGGCCAGGCAACTGGGTGGACCAGGCTTTGATTTCAGCCATGGCGTGGCCCTGGACGCAGCCGGCAACGTCCTCACCGTGGGCCAGTTCGAGGGCACGGCCGACTTCGACCCGGGTCCGGGGAACTACGATCTGACCTCCGCCGGGTCACTTGACGTCTTCATCTCCAAGCTCGACAACGCCGGCAATTTTGTCTGGGCCCGACGGATGGGCGGGACCAAGTTCGATGCGGGCCTCGGCGTCGCCTCGGACGCGGCCGGCAACGTCTTCGCCGTGGGCCAGTTCGAAGGCACGGCCGACTTCGACCCGGGCCCTGGGATCCACAATCTCGCCTCCGCGGGGTTCGATGACGTTTTCATCTCCAAGCTCGACAATGCCGGTGACTTCGTATGGGCGTCCCAGTTGGGTGGAACCAGGGACGACTATGCCGACAGCGTGGCCATAGACGCCGCGGGTAACGTCCTCACCGTGGGCGACTTCTCGGGCACGGCCGACTTCGACCCCGGCCCTGGGATCTACAATCTCACCTCCGTGGCCGGGAACGACATCTTCGTCTCCAAGCTCAGCGGGAGTGCGGTGCCAGCTGGAGATGTGGCGAACACCCTGTCCGTCCAGTATGCCGCGGCAGGTGACATCACGCTTTCGTGGGGGAGCTCCTGCACCACCACAGACGATGACTACGGCGTCTACGAGGGATCCATCGGAAGCTGGTACAGCCACGTCGCCCGTCTCTGCAGTACCGGAGGATTGACCAGCGCGACGTTCACGCCGGCCGCCGGGAACACCTACTACCTCATCGTTCCTCGCAACGGACAGCGCGAGGGTTCTTATGGGGCCGCGTCCAACGGAACGCAGCGTCCGCAGGGAGGCGGCGCCTGCGCCGTCCAGGAGATTGCCCAACCCTGCCCGTAAACATCATCGCCGAGGAGTGCGGGGTACGAATACCTCGAGCGGTCCACGGAGGCCTGGGCGCTCCACCGTGTCGCTCCGTAGAACGTGGTATTTCCTTGATGGGGTGCCGTGTCCATGATGTGTCTGCGACCTTCTAGAGACCGCCATCATTGCAGTGTGTCTTGGTGCGGTCCTCGGGTTATGTGAACGGCGTCGGTATGGGCTGTTACACCCAGACCGAATGGAGGCTTGTCCATGACTCTCAAGAGACAACACCAATCAATTGCAGGGGTACTCGTCTTGTTGCTGTTCGCCGCGCTCGTCCCGGCGGCCCAGGCGGCGACGATCCTGCCTGGCGTTCTGTATTTCTCGACGTTCCAAAACCAGGGTGGCACCGGGGGGGGGACGCTGACGACCAACGTATGGTCAATCCCGTTCGTATACGACAGCACGGCCGGACTGTGTCTGGGCACGACGGGCCCCGTCACCACGTGCCCGGCCGGAGATCCTGTACCAACCGCCATCAAGACCCTGAGCGGTGCTGACGGACTTGTGTTCGACCCGAATGACGCCACTCTCAAGACGCTCTTGATTGGTGAACAGAACAGCAACAAGGTCGCCCAATTGAGTACTGACGGTTCGACCCTGACCGAACAGTTGGCTGACGGCACACCACCATCCGATGAAGGCCAGGCCTATGGAGTGGCCGTGACCCCGGACAAAACCAAGCTGCTGACCTTGCCGAACGATGATGGCAAGAGTACGACGAACAACGTTAACGTGTCGCCACTCAATCCGCTCGGCGTTGGAGTGCCGCATGCCACGAGCCCCGCGACCTTCATCAAGGGAGTGGCATTCATCGGGGACACGGCCTACTGGGGGGATGCGGTGGATATGACCGTCTCGGGGTTCTTCGGCACGCTCGACATGTCGAACCCGACGTTCGTCGTATCGCAATCGTCGATCGTCGATGATACGGGCGACGGTGCCGGCCAAGGCGCATTGCCATCGCACGGTCTCACCTACGACTCGTTTTCCGGGTGCATGATCTTGAGCTCCCAGGACCAGATCTGGCAGCTCTGCCCGGAACTCGATGGAGCGTTCCACATCGTAGCGAAGGTCTCGACGGGGTCGGCGTGCAGCCATCCCACTGGCAATCCGGATTGCTCCCAGGTCAATTGGGATCAGACCACGGTGGACGGTGCAGGACACCTGTTTGCCGCAAACAACGATGGCGACCTGCTCTTCATCGACTACAGCAAGTCCGCGACAAAGAGCATCTCCGACCCGTCCAACTACTCGAAACTGCAGTTTCTCGCCGTCGCGTTGGACGACATCGCCAACGTCATCGCGCCACAGGCGAGCGGTTGCCCCGCCACGAAGGGCTTCTGGCACAACCACTCCTGGCCAACTGGGAGCGTGACCGTTGGGGGAGTCGTGTACAGCGGAGCGCCGGACGACACCATGACCATCGGCGGCATCACCTACTCCCAGGCTGACCTGCTGTCGCTCCTGCCGACGGGGAGCCGTTCTCAAGCCGGCGGAAAAGGCTTCCGCATCGGAGGAAGCCAGTTGATTGCCGCTATTCTCAACATCGCGAACGGAGCCCCGGATTCCCCCTCACTCGATGCCACGATCTCTGCGATGAACACGGAACTGATGGGGCACGATCTGCGCGGCTCCAAACCTTCCAAACCGCTCAATGCTGACCTGATCGGCTTCGGAGCGACGCTCGATGACTACAATGACAGCGCCGCAGCGCTGGGCTGCACGGAAGGTGCGCCGGGCGACTGAGGTCAGCGATCCACGGGGCTCCAAGCTGAGGGTAGAGGTGGGGGAATCACCTCTACCCTTTTTTGTTCTCCTCCAAGCCGGGAGGGGCACGCGAGCTGGAAGTCGATCCCACTGTGCGGCCGGGCACGATGGACAGGTGCCCTAGCGATCGCTGCCGCTCGGGACGGTGAGTACGTCCATGCGGCGCGTGAGCGTCATGCTCGGCAGATGCCTGCGCTCGCCGAGGTAGCGGCCGTCGAGGTTGTCCGCCTACCCAAGATACGGCTTCAGGTCTCATCGGTCGCCAGGCCGATCCCTTCCGGGGGTGCAAAGAGCGTTGACAGAAAATGCGCCCCAGCGTACAAAGAGTTCAAGCGCTCTTGTCGGGTGGAGTGGTTCTGATCGAGGGGCCGTGGCCCGCTCGCGGGTCCGGCTGGAACCGAGACCGAGAGGGGAGGCTCCAACATGATCCGAATGACCAGCCTGCTCACAGTAGGCGCAGCGGCCGTCATCGCGATGAGCGTTTCTCCGCGCGCGTTCGCCATTTGTGGCGGAGATCAGCCGGCCGGCATGCAGGTCAGCACAATTCTGAATTGCCCCGACTACAACCCCATCGCGACCTTCCTGGCCGCGGTGGGAAGCGCCTCCACCATCAACAACAACGGGATCAGCGCGATCTGCCAGGAGCAGAATGGTCTCGACGGTGCTGGGTATCCCTGCCTCTACAACGCGGGCATCCCTGGTGATGGTCAGGTCTATATCCAGTTCGACTGGGCACGTCAGGCCCTTGGAGCGCCGGTGGCGCCTCTTGGCTGCCCGAACCCTGAGGGTCTCCCCAACGTGGGTCGGAATTTCATCCAGATCGTGTGCAACAACGGCTCGGGAGCGATCCTCACCACGAGCTACGATCCCATCTCGGCCGGCTATAACTTCGACTTCGCCTCGAAGTACGATCCGGCGTCCGGAGATGCGTCTCTGACGCTTTCAACGAGCAACGGCCTCCGCGTGGTCGCCGTTACCAGTATCGGCGGCAACTACGTCATCTGCTTCGACGAATCGACGCACATACAGGTCTTCTCCGATTGCGACCCGGACAGCCTTGCAACGTTCTTTGGTGTCTCCTGCCCCGACACGACTCCGACCGTCGGATACGGCGCGAACTTTTACAGCACGACGGGCTCCCGGCCCCCGACGGACCTGAGAGTCTCCGCGTGGACGCCGCGCCCGACGACAGCTGGACCGGGTGGTAGCCAGTGCGCCACCGTGCCCCACCCGTTGGGATCGACTAGCCTCTGGGTCGGCACGACTGCGGTGGTCGGTGGCCAGGACACCGGCGCGATCGCCGACTGGATCCAAATCTCCCCGATTGCGGCGATCGACGGGGTCAGGGTCGACTCGGCCGCGTTCGTGCATGGCAGACTCGACGTGTCATTCTCGACCACGAACGAGACGCTCATCGTCGGATTCAACGTCTACGCCGGCTCGTCCACGAAGCTCAACGCGAGGCTCATCCCCGCGCAGGGGACGGGGAGCAATGCGTACACCTTCGCGATCGGGCGGGGGGCGCTGAAGTCGGACCGGACGGTCACCGTCGAAGCCGTGAAGAGGGACGGTACGGTCGAGAGGTCCGCAGCGGCTCCTGTGAAGTAACCTGCCAAGGCGCAGCTTCCCGAGCCTCTTTTCTAGATATTGAGGCGGTGATGCGCAAAATGACTGCGCAACGGGAAAGACCTCATCCCCAGACGCTTCTTGAGCACCGTCAGTGCCCGCGTCTCGATCTGGTGGACACGCTCCCGTGACACGCCAAGTGAGAATGCGACTTCCCGAAGTGTCGCACCCTCTCCTTCGGGTATCCCGTAACGTTGCTCGATGACTCGCCGCGGAGTCTCCTCCAGACTCTCAACTGCATGGCGGATGCGATTCATCGTGTCCTTGAGGAGGAGAGCTTCTTCGGGGTCCGCCGTCGCATTGTCGAGAAGGCCGTCTATGCGCGCGCCGTCCCCCGAGGGCCTCGGCGCATCGAGCGACACAGGAGCGCTGACCACCGCGCGCAGCGCAGCCGCCGCCGAAACGGACAGGCCCAGATCCCTGGCGACGTCCCCCGGGTGTCGCGCGCGCCCGCGGGTCGCACGGAGCCGCGACTCCTCAAAGACCATATACCGCGCACGCCGCAGCTGATGCTGCGGTACGTGCAGGATCGTGGAGTGACGGTCGATGGCGGTGAGAATGGACTTGCGAATCCAGTACACGGCGTAGCTGGTGAACTTTGCTCCTCGCTTCGGGTCGAACAGCCGGGCGGCGATCAGAAGCCCGACGTTCCCTTCGTGACAAAGGTCCTCGAACGCCAGGCCGCGATGGCGATACTCGGAGGCGATGCGTACGACGAACCCCAGATGTGAGGTGACAGTAGCCTCTGGATCAGGCTCGGACGAGGTGTGGGCCGGAAGGCTCATGAAGCGATCCCTTCATATGCCCCCCCCCACACCATACTTTCTACGGGCCCCAGCATGCTTGCCAATCCGTATAAAATGGTATTTTTTGATCGGCACAACCATTCGGAGGCCACGCGTGCAACACAAAGTCCAGCTGGTCGTTCGGATTCTTCTCGGTCTGCTCTTCACCTTCAGCGGCGTCGCGTTCTTCTTCACGACGCCGCCGCCCCTGGAGGGCGACATGGCGACGTTCTTCGCGGGGCTGGCCGCCAGCAAATACTTCTTCTACCTGCTGAAGGGCACCGAGACGGCGTGCGGACTGCTACTGATCTCGGGGTTCTTCGTGCCGCTTGCGCTGGTCGTGCTCGCGCCGATCTCGATCAATATCTTCCTGGTGCACTCGTTCCTTGCGCCGAGCGGGCTGCCGCTGGCGCTGGCCGTGGGCGCCGCGTTGGTCTACCTGGCGTTTTTCTCCCCGAGCTATAGCCCGGTCGTGAAGGGCCTTTTCGTCATGAAACCGGGGGCGGCACGGTAGGTATCAACCAGACAGTCGGCTTACACCTTGTCGGACACGATCTACTTCTGAGGAGCTTTCTCATGAGAGCGTTCGCGCCAGTGTTATTGATCGCAGCGGTTATGAGCGTGTCCGCCTTTGCGCAAGGCGAGCCTGGCATTGAAGGTGTGTGGCAGCTTACTGAGATCACCGTGACCGGCGGTGGTGGTGTGACCATGAAGGTCACCCAGCCGAGCGTGTACATCTTTACCAAGACACACTACAGCAAGATCTACCTTGGCAGCGACAAGCCGCGACCCGTGCTGGACGACTATAGCAAGGCGACTCGAGAGCAGCTGTTGTCCATATTCGTGGAAGGATTTGACGCGAGCGCCGGAACGTACGAAGCCAAGGCAGGCAAGCTGACGTTGCGTCCGATCGTCGCGAAATCTCCGTCGGATATGAAGGAAGGCACGTGGTCGACATACTCGATGAAGATCGGCGACAACACGATAACGCTCGCACCAGAAGGCTCAGACACCGGCCCGTCGAAAAAAGCGGTGACCTTCAAGCTGACAAGGGTTGAGTAGCAAGAACCTCTGGCCGCGGTCGATATGCGCACACGCCGGTCCTGAACTACGACACGCCGTCAGTCAGCGGCTCTATCTGTGGACCTGAGCACGGTGAGTTGAACTACTCACCCGCTTCTAGCGCCTCCGCATGTCGACATGCATCCGTGAAAACACGGAGAACGCCGGCCGCGGGGCACAGCAGGGAGGGTGGAGTGGGAAGCGTGGAGTGTGGGGGAAAAACAGCTCTCTAGCCGAGGGAGTCCTCCCCCATCAGGGCAGGAGGCGCGCCAGCGCGTATCCGCTGACGGTCTGCGCTCATGACACTCCCTCCCTGCTCATTCACGGAGATTGTGGACCCAGCGGGTTCGTAACGTCGAACTCCAGTTTCGCTCGAGGAAACTGCACGAATTGGTAGCCGAAGTGACCGACCCCTCGTTTTTCGCGGATGACGTCGTCGATACGCGTGCAGTCACCGGCCGGGCTCATTTCGGGTGCGGGAAATTTCCGGAAGGGAATCCCCTCGATGGTGAGAAACCGAAGAGGTTCGCCCGGCGATAACGCCGCTCCTCCGTTGCAAACCCATGTCGAGAGAAGGATTGGCTCCACCGGGTCCACCGAGCCTAACTTCACCGGAACGATTCCCTCGGTGACCTCCGAATGGACCGAGGAAGTCCCCGCGGCTTCGGACATCAACGGCAGCGTCAGCGAGATCTGACGAACATGAGGTGTCGTGAGGATCGGACCCGCCACGCCGCCCGGTTCCCGCGGATCGGGAAGGTGGATCCAGGCTTCCGCCGCGCCGAACACGTTGAGCGTCGCATCCCGAGCATAAGCCGCGAAATGGTATTCGCCAGGAGGAATGGAAGAAAAGGTTCTTCGGTGGACGGCGGCCAGATTGAATGGCCCATTCTTCGGCACACTGATCGCGAAGGTGCCGAACAGATCCCATTTGCCCTTTCCACCCTCGCGCAATAGAAATCCGCCCACCTCCCACGCGCGCCTGAACTTGTCGCCCAGGGGGAGCGGCAGGACGGCATCCAGGTCCACGGCCACCTGAAGCTCGATGGTCCATGACTTGTTGACGGCCGCGACCGGAATGATTCCCGCCGACACCGGGATTGCCGTTGCGAAAGCGGGGTTCGCCAGAGCGCTCCGGGCCTCTTTCAACCACAGATCATGTCTGGAGAGAGTCCGGATGCGGAGCGCGTCCTCGATGAGGTGGCCGCGCGCAAACACACGAACGGAGTATTGAAGCCCCCGCTCGGAGTCCTTCGGGGGTTCCAGACCGATTCGATAGAGACACTTCGCGCGGAGCCTCGCTTCTTTTGTCAATGCGGAGAGCTGGGTCACGCCCTTGTTGTGGCGCCCTCCGGTATATCGGGCCAGATCGTAGCCGGTTCTTTCAGCCTCCTCTGCCGTCAAGCCGTCCGTATAATTGCCGACGAAAGCCGGATAGATGACGGCGCGCGCGTCCGTGGCGACGGTGCCGAGGTTCTCGTATTTCGTTTCATGGTCCCGGCTGATCGCGGGATGTCCATCGACAGGATAAAAGACCCCGGGATAGGTATTCACGGTCTGGTTGAAATAAAGGACCATCTTCCGCCCGGGAAGGAATCCGAGGCTGCGCGTGAAATTCTCGAGCGCCTGCCGGGACCGCATCCCTTGCTCGTACTCGGACCAGGCGTTGGGAGCGCAATTGTCCTTGTTCATGCTGCATTCCTCCATTCGCGCCTCGCGAAAGGAGGGGAACGAGTCGACGAGCGACCGGTCGCCGGATGCAGCGTCGATCGCGCGAAGCAGCTTGACCGCGTCGCTGGTGAAGGCTGTCAGAGTGCGAAATCCGGACGTCGTGGTGTAGGCCGCGAGCGTGACGAGGTCGCCCGGATGCATGTCGTCATTCACCCAGCGTTTCGCCTCCTCGATCGCGCGTATTCGCCCTCCCATCTGCAGTTGGCTGAAATCGAAATAGAGAGCGATGCGCAGCGGATCGGCGGTCTCGACGGACGCTTCGGCCGGCGGGGCCGGTCGCTCGCCGGGGGATGCGTGCGGGGTGGAAGGCTCGGCCCCGGGAGCCCCCGCCTCGCCGCAAAGGTTGTCGACGCTGTAAATCGGCCACGGTCTCTCATTCAAGAAGACAGTGAAGTCCTTCTTGGTAAGCCCCTCGATCGGGCGACCCTCATCGTCGACCGGGTAGACATCGACCAGAAGGAGGGTGACCCCCGTGGTTTCGATCCCGAAGGGATGGGGGGCCTGGGGTTTTTCAGCCTGCGCCGGGGTGGCAAGGAGGAGGAACAGGAACACCAACCCGCAGTGCACTTTCGGCCCAGGAAGCATCTATCGTCCTCAAGCGTGGATAGACAAGCCTCCGCGATCAGCCGTGCCAGGTACCACAGGCTGCATAGTACGCTCGTTAACGGTCAGCCCGTCAACTCAGTGGTGTCGATGAGGAACGACTAGCTACATTTCCGAGTCTGAGAAGGGTCCCACTCCGGGTGTCGTCCCGCGAAAGAAAAACCCCGGCTGCCAGCGCAGCCGGGGTCGGTGAAACAGCGAAATGCGCGGTGGCTTACTTGCCGCCGAGCCTCCAGGAGAAGCCGCCCGCCACCGTGGTGTTCGTCGACTTCTCACTGAACGTGTCCTGGGTGACGCGCGACACATCGATGCGGAACGCGGCGCGCTTCGCCTTGCCGAAGAAGAACCGGCTGCCCGCGCCGATCTGATACGCGGTGCCGCTGTCGTTGCTGGACGGCAGGCCGGTCGCGTCGACGTTGACCTTCGCCTGGCCCATCCCGACCAGCGCGTACGGCGTGATGGGCTTCTCGTTCATGAAGTTGAACACGCCGTTGACCATCATCAGATCCGTCGAGGCCTTCACGTCGGCGCCGAAGTCCGTGCTGTTCGCTTCGGAGCTGGCGTACTGACCCTCGATCTGGAACAGGTCCGTGATGAAGTACCCGCCGCGCAGCGCGATGCTGCCGGACGAGTCGAGACCGGTGTTCGAGTCGTAGGACGTGCTGCCGTAGTCCACTCCGATTTCGCTGTTCCCCTGGCCGATTGCCGCGTGCGCCGGCAGGAAGCAGACGGCCGAGGCGAGCAACGCAACGCCGAGATACTTCTTCATGTGTGTCCCTCCCAATGTGTGGGCGGTTCATCCGCCACCAGACATGAAGGTAGGGACCGGATCATTGTTCGCGCAAGCGAATCACGATCCCGGCACGCGTATCACAATGAAGAGATCACGATTGTGCTGTCCTGGAGGGGTCTTTTGGTGCGGACGGAGCGACTCCCCGCCGGCCTGGTGAGGGCGGACTGTCCGCCCCCACCAGAGTGCGGTCTGTTCTAGGCTGCGACGTGAGCGGCGACTTTGTGGAAGGTCGAGTTGGTGACCTCGTGTGTGTGAATCAGGGGGGTTCCGACGACGACCTTCGCCAGGGTCTGCATCACCTGCGGGTAGGTCGCGCGATTGTAGGTGTCGGCGTTCTCCCGCTCCTCCCAGAAACTGATCGCGATGGCTTCCTTGCCGTCCGTCGGGACGAAGGCGATCTCGTCCTTGAACCCGTGCTGCTTGCGAAGCATCGGGATGACGTCCTTGTCCATCAGGCGGGTGAATTCGGCAACGCTGTTCGGCTTCAGTTCCATGCGCACGGTGCGAGCATACATGAGAGAAATCCTCCTCAGGGTTCGTCGGCTAAGGGATTCGGGTATCAGATGATCTGACTTAGCTCAGATGACCTGACGAGGGAGCGGAAATACTCGTCTCGCCAGTCACCCTAGGCCAGTTCACTTTACTTGTCAAGTCATGTGTGAGAATCTAGGAGAGAGCGGGAAGGACTAATCTAGTCTAGTTAATCGGGAGATCGATCGAGATGGAAATTGCCCTCGTGATCAGGCGCCGCCTCGAAGAGATGGGACTGGAGCAGAGGGACCTGGCGCGGGCCGCCCAGGTGACGGAGTCCTATATCTCGCAGCTGCTGACCCGGAAAAAAGCGCCGCCCGCTCCCGGCCGGACGGATCTTTACGACAGGCTGGGCAAGGTGTTGAAATTTCCCCATGGTGAGCTGGCCAGGCTGGCCGGCGAGCAGCGCCGGGATGAACTGAAGAAGAGCCTGGGTGACGCGCCGAACCCTCTGTTCAGGGAGGTCCGGGAGCTCATTCTTCGCAAATGCCACCCAGCCAGAAGAAGACACATCCGTCCCATCTTCGAGAAGCAGCCTTTCGGCGAACTCGAGCGACTCGTCACGCAGAAGCTCCTGGATGTGGTCAAGAGATTGGCCCGGGAAGAATTGCGCAATGAGCGCTGGGTCCGCCTGGTCGCTCGGCTCAGTCGCCGGCGCTATGCACAGATGCGTGTCCTGGTCCTGGAATTCCTGGACACGGACATCTTCAACCTGTCGGCGGAACAGTGTGTCGCGTTCCTGGATCCTCTGATCGAATCATGGGACATCGACCTGGCAACGTTCGGCGTGGAAATCGTCCTGAGCCGCAGAGTGGCCCGTGAGCCCGTGAAGAAGTTTGAGTTCGTTGAATTGGAACGCCAACCGCCATCCGGCGAAGAGCCGGGGCTCCGCGGCTTTCTCAAAGACCCGGCTCTCTGCCGCGATCTGACCGGCGAGGAGCTCGAGTTCCTGAGGAAGCTGGGATTCAAAGAGAAACGACCGACCCCGCTCTATTACTATCGCGAACTGCAAAACCTCCGGGATCCGCTGCATTTCAATCCGCGAGCCGCGACTCCTCATTGACATTGGGAGACATTCTCTCTAGAGTTAGCACTCAAGAGCATCGAGTGCTAATCGTCGATGCCGTCCCCCGGCTGGCCCACGACGATCTGGGCAGGCAGCCCCGAGGCGCTGGCTGCTAACCCGCTCAACCCGTGTCACTTACAGATGGAGGCCATGCCAATGAAGCTGAAAATGAAGCCACTGAACGACCGCGTGCTGATCAAGAGGATGGAGCCCGAGGAGACGGCCAAGGGCGGCATCATCATCCCGGACACCGCCAAGGAGAAGCCGATGGAGGCGCGGGTCGTCGCCGTCGGAGTCGGCCGCCTGAACGACAGCGGCAGGCGGATTGAGCTTGAAGTGAAGGCCGGCGATCGGGTCCTCATCGGCAAGTACACCGGCACCGAAGTCAGGATCGAAGACGTCGAGCACGTGATCGTCCGCGAGGAAGAGATCCTCGGAATCGTGAGCTGAAAGGGGACCGGAGTCCCGATTCAACGGGGCACTGCCCCATACCCATACAAGGAGGAAGTCATCATGCCTGCCAAGGAAATCATCTACTCAGAAGAGTGCCGCCAGGCGATCCTGCGCGGCGTGAACAAGCTCGCCGGGGCCGTGAAGGTCACGCTCGGGCCTCGCGGCCGGAACGTGGTGCTCGAGAAGAAGTACGGCGCGCCGACCAGCACGAAGGACGGCGTCACGGTCGCCAAGGAGATCGAGCTGGAGGATCCTCAAGAAAACATGGGCGCCCAGCTCGTGCGTGAGGTGGCGAGCAAGACCTCGGACGTTGCGGGGGACGGCACCACGACGGCCACCGTGCTGGCCCAGGCGATTTACCGCGAGGGCGTGAAGGCGGTCACCGCCGGCGCCAACCCGATGGATCTCAAGCGGGGCATCGAGAAGGCCGTCGAGAAGACCGTGGAGGAGATCAAGAAGCTCTCCCGGTCGGTCGGGGGGAAGGCGATCGCCCAGGTTGGCACCATCTCCGCCAACAACGACGAGGCGATTGGCGAGATCATCGCCCAGGCGATGGACAAGGTCGGCAAGGACGGCGTCATCACGGTCGAGGAAGCCAAAGGCCTCGAGACGTCGCTCGAGGTCGTCGAAGGGATGCAGTTCGATCGCGGGTATCTGAGCCCCTACTTCGTGACCGACCAGGAGCGGATGGAGTGCGTGCTGGAGAATCCCTACATCCTGATCCACGAAAAGAAGCTCTCCAACATGCGCGACCTGCTGCCGCTTCTGGAGCAGGTGGTCAAGAGCACGCGACCGATGGTGATCATCGCCGAGGACGTCGAGGGCGAGGCGCTGGCGACGCTGGTGGTCAACAAGCTGCGCGGCACCCTCCAGGTGCTGGCCGTCAAGGCGCCGGGCTTCGGTGATCGCCGCAAGGCGATGCTCGAAGACATGGCCATCCTCTGCGGCGGCAAGTGCATCACGGAGGACCTCGGGATCAAGCTGGAGAACATCAAGATCGAGGACCTCGGGCAGGCCAAGAAGATCACCGCCGACAAGGACAACACAACCATCGTCGAGGGCAAGGGCAAGCGCGCCGACGTCGAGGGGCGGGTGAAGCAGATTCGCGTTCAGGTCGAAGAGACGACCTCCGACTACGATCGCGAGAAGCTCCAGGAGAGGCTCGCGAAGCTGGTCGGCGGCGTCGCCATCATCAAGGTCGGGGCAGCGACCGAGACCGAGATGAAGGAGAAGAAGGCGCGGGTCGAGGATGCCATGCACGCGACCAAGGCGGCCGTCGAGGAGGGGATCGTCCCCGGCGGCGGCATCGCCCTGCTGCGCGCCGTCCCCGCGCTCGAGAAGATCAGGGAAAAGAACGAGGACATCCAGACCGGCATCAACATCGTGCGTCGCGCTCTCGAGGAGCCGATCCGGCAGATCGCCATCAACGCCGGATTCGAAGGCTCGATCATCGTCCAGCAGGGGAAGGAAAAAGAGAAGGCGTCCGTCGGATTCGACGCCTACACCGGAAAGTGGGTCGACATGTTCGAGGCCGGTATCATCGACCCGACCAAGGTCACCCGCTCCGCTCTGCAGAACGCGGCCAGCATCGCGGCTCTGATGCTGACCACCGAAGCGATGGTCAACGAGATCCCCCAGAAAGAGAAGGCGGACATGTCGGGCGGATCGCACGGCATGGGCGGGGACGGATACTAATTCCCAGGCAACAAGTCGCAGACTGACCAGGCCCCCCGGGTTCTCCCGGGGGGTCTGTGTTCGCGCCGAGGAGCTGCTCTCGTCTACAACCCATGGAAGCCAACGTCGATGTGTGCCAATTCTGCAAAGGTCCGGGAAGCTGCGCCAATTGCAGCGGGGAAGATCAGAGAGCGACTCACAAGTACTGGTTCAGCAAACGAATCCGACTCTGCGGGACCTGCAACGGTTCGGGGAAGTGCAATCTGTGCCACGGAACAGGGAAGCGCGTGGCGAAGCCGTAGACGGCGCGTACGAGACCAGAGCCCGGGCCTACGCCGTACCTGATTCAGGGATTCCCCGACTGTTCGACCCTTCCCCGCCGTGTTTGAATCCATCCCATGTTGCAGACCCGGGATTCGTCGCACCGCGTTGGTCGCCACGTTGAAGAGCTCAGCGCACGGAGATGGACGTCCTTGCGGGCGGCGCTGGGCGCGTCTCTCCTGGCTGGCACCTTCTGCGGGGTCCCGCAGGCGCGCGCGCAGGACGCGTATATCCCCAACCAGGGGAGCGACAACATGACCATCGTCAACAGCCGCAATTTCTCCGACCGGATCACCGTGAGCGTGGGGCACGAGCCGCACGAGAGCGCCGCGACACACGATGCCCGCTATGTCTTCGTTTCGAATCGCGGCGCAGGGACGATCTCGGTCTTCGACACCGCCACGCGCACAGAGCTGGACACCGACGGGAACCCCGCGAACGGCACGACACGCATCGTCGTCGGGCTCCAGCCGCACGGACTCGCGGTGACCGCCGACGACCGCTACCTGCTCGTGACGAACGACGGATCGAACGACGTCTCCGTCGTCTCGATCGCCGGCTTCCAGGTGATCGGCACCGTCCCCGCCGTCGGCAGCGGGCCGCACATGATCGCGATCACGCCGGACGGTCGCGAAGCCTGGACCGGGAACATCGGCGGCGGGGACGTCTCAATCCTCGACGTGGCCAAGGCGATCGCTGACCCCGCCCACGCCGTCCTCTGCGCGACTCCGGGCGGGTCGGGCTCCGCCTGCCGCATCCCGTCCGGCTTGGGGACCGAGAGCGTCACGTTCACTCAGGACGGAAAGATCGCATATGTCGCCGCCGGCACCAGCGGCACCGTCACCGTGATTGACGTGAGGACGCGCCAGGTGGTCCGCACGCTCTCGATCGCCGGCCAGCCCCTTCGCGTCGCGATCCGGCCCGACGGCCGCCGGGCCTACGTGTCGCAGTTCAGCGGCACCTCGATGGCCGTGATCGACACCGCGACGAGTCTGATCGTGCCAGGGGAGCAGATCACGGGCGTCGTCGACAGCCTGGGGATGGACTTCTACGCCGAGGGGACCTCGATGTTCGTCGGGAATTTCGACTCGTCGATGGTCACGGTGATCAAGCTGGCCGACACCAGCGCGCGGCAGTTCATTTCGACCGGCAGCGAGCCCGATTCGGCTCTCCTGCTCCCGGAGGAGGTGCGCGGGGTGCGGATCGGATCCGACCGGGTGACCTTGACCTGGGATCGCCAGTACCTCGCCACGGCGTATCACGTCTACCGCACCGTCGGGACGGTCGCCGAGTCTTCATTCCAGTGCGCGAGCGCCCCCGACCCGGACTCGTCCGACACGACCTACGTCGACCCCGACCTGCCGGCGCTGGGCCAGCTGTTCGCGTACACCGTCGCCATCGTGCAGGGAACCCGCCAGGGGATCCTCGGGTACACGAGCACCGGGGTGCTGCGCCAGGAAGCGACGATCTGCTCACCGTAGCAGCGCAGGGCTGATGTCCGGCCGGCGTGGTTCTGATTCACGCCAGTACGGCAGCCGGGGCACGTCGTTCATGGTGCGGGCTCTCTCGCCCGGCCGTCACCGGGTCGCGTCGCCGGCGGCCCCGGCGAAGGTCGGCGCGATCCCCTCGAAGGGCGTGAGACCTGTTCGCCTGGATTCGCGCAGCCTCTTGACCTTGTCGAAATAGACGCGCCACGGCTCGAGTCCGATCGCCTTCCGATTGGCGTCGACCCGGAGTTCGTCCTTCGGGCTCGCGACCCCGCCGCCCTGGGTTCCGTACATCTGCGTGCTGCCTTCGTGCTCGAGGATCCGGTCGGTCAGGTAGGCCAGGGCATTGGCCTCGGCTTCTCCCATCCGGTACGCCTCCTGAATGAGATCGAGGCAGTTCTTCTGGAATGCGATGTCCGCGTCGGCGTGCTGGGCGATGAGCCACGCCGCCCGCTGTCCGTCGACGCCGACGAGGGTCCGGCCGGGCCAGCCGTGCTCGGCGATGATCCGATCGAGCGCAATCTGATTGTCGTGCCGGGTCTGTCCCGTGTCCCGACACAAGAGCAGCTCCGAAGGAGTGGTCCGCTGGCATGCGCCGGATGCCTGGTCCTCTTCGGCCAGACGGATGAGCTCCTGGCGAAGAGCTTCGTCGCGGCCCTGGGGTTGCGTTCCGGGGTCCGGGACAGAGTCGGAGGCAAGCGGCGTCCGCACTTGAAGCGCCAGAAGTGCCGCGATCACCATGACGGCGCGACGCATCGTCACGGCCAGGAAGCTACATCTATCGCGGGACGCGGACAAGGGGCAGCCGGACCCGAATCGACACCGAGTCCGGCTGCCCGACTGTGAGCACACTCAGGCGCGAGCTGAGTTGTACGGGCGCCTAATTCTGAGGAAAGCAGTCCCGCTTGCCATTGCAGGTCGTGCAGATGCCGTGACAGGAAGCGTGTATCCCGCAGGCAGCGCCGTCAGGCATTTCGTCGCAGTATCCAAGCATCGTGGCGCGGTATCCGGTGCTCTTACGGTACCTCGGCTATCTTGCGGGCCGCGTGAACGCATTTGGGGGCGATGCCGCCGGCATCACGCCTTCGCCCCGCGGCCTGCCGTCAGGCCCGGACCACGGCCCTGGCGGCGAAGCCTGCGACCCGCACGGTCCCGGCGAGCTCGCAGAGCTGACGGGCAAGGTCAGCGACGTTCTCTACGACTGCTTCGGGACGTTCGAAGGCTTCGTGCTGAAGACCTGCTCGAGCAGCCACAGCTTCGTCTCCTGCGAGAAGGGCGTCGCCGCGCTGGTCATGCGCGCCTGCCGGGAACAGCTGACGCTGTCGGTCTTCGTCGCGCGCGCGGGCACCCATCGAATCCGAAAAGTCGTCGTGCGCTGCTGCTGAAGACGGCATCTCAGACGCCGGCCGAGACGGCAGACGCACCGCGGCGCGAGGGGGGTGGTCCCGGGACCGGTCCACGTCCCGGGTGACTCACCCGGTCGCGGCCCGAGTGGCTTATCATGATCTTTCACATGGGTAAGACCACGAAGGTGACCCTGGTGTTCCTGGTCCTGTTCATCGGGGCCGTGATCTACCTCAGCACGCGCATCGCCCACGACGAGTGCCGGGTCTGCGTGACCTTCAACGGACAGACCGTCTGCCGCACCGCCGCTTCGGGGACGGGGAAGGCCGCGATCGAGAGCGCCGTGACCAGCGCCTGCAGCGACCTCGCCTCGGGAATGGACGAATCGATCAAGTGCCAGAACACCCGACCCGACAGCGTCGAGTGCTCGCAGCGCTGAGAAAATCGGAGCGAGGTGGAAGAATGGAATCCCGTCTGTTGATGACCCTCCAGGTCGAGATTGCGGCTCCGCAGAAGATCGGCGCCGTCCCTCACGGCACGCGCGTCACCGCGCCGATCGCGAGCGGCCGGTTCGAGGGCCCGCGACTGCGCGGAAAAGTGATGCCCGGAGGAGGCGACTGGACCCTCCTGCGCGGGGACGGTGTCCTCGAGCTCGACCTGCGTCTCACGCTCGAGACCGACGACGGAGCCCTCATCCACATGGCGTCGTTCGGGCTTCGTCACGGGCCGCCGGACGTCATCGCGGCCCTCGCGCGTGGCGAGCGCGTCGATCCCTCGACCTACTACTTCCGGACCACGCCCCGCTTCGAGACCGGGCACCCGAAGTACGCGTTCCTGAATCGCCTGCTCGCCGTCTCGAGCGGCGATCGGCAACCCAGCGGCCCTCTCTACACGATCGACGAGATCCTCTGAGGGCTTTGTGGACCGCCGGCGAAGGGACATTCTCAGGTTCACCGCGCTCGGGGCGTTCGCGGGATGCTCGCGCGTGGTCCTCGCGGCTTCGGGTCCGCCACCCGTCGACAGGAGACCGACCATGCGAACGCGTCCCTTGATGACACTTCGTCTGAGCACCGCGCCCACCCAGAACGTCGGGGCGGGACCGCACGGCGCGCGCGTCACGTTCCCGATCACCGGCGGCTCGTTCGAAGGCGACAGGCTTCGGGGCAAGGTGCTGCCGGGAGGCGGCGATTGGACGGTCAAGCGCGCCGACGGCGTCGTCGAGCTCGACCTGCGCATCACGCTGGAGACCGACGACGGCGCCCTCGTCCAGATGACGTTCGAGGGGATTCGCGACGACGGGGCGCCGGGGGCTCCCTACTTTCGCACCCTGCCGCGCTTCGAGACGGCCGCGCCGAAGTACGCGTACCTGAATCGCCTGCTCGCCGTCGGCACCGGGGAGATCCGCCCCGACGGGCCGGTTCACGTCATCGAGGAGCTGCTCTGAGGGATCGCCGTGCCGGGATTCCCGGGCGGCCGGATGGCGGTCTGTCAGATCCCCGCGCCGGGGTGACGGCGGCGCGACCGGCCGTCCGAAGCTGAAAGCCCCTCCGATCGCCGCCTGTCACGGCCCGGCCTGAAGCGCAGACCGTCGCGGAAGCGCGCGGGCGAGGTGCCCGACCAGCGGCAGAACGCCCGGGTGAACGAGGCCGTCTCGGCGAAGCCGACGCACTGCGCGACGAACCCGATCTTCAGCGAGTGGTTGGACAGGAGCGCTTCGGCCGTTTCCGCGCGCACCCGATCGCGCACGTTCTTGAAGGTGGTCCTCTCCCGCGACAGGCGACGCTTGAGCGTCCGCTCGCTCATGTGCAACCGGCGCGCGACGATGAACCGGTCGGGGCGAATGCCGTCGACGAGCAGCGTCCGGATGACGTCGGCCGCCAGATCCTCGACCCGATCCGAGACGACGCGGGCGAGCAGCGCCGCCGCGTACTTCTCGATCTGCTCGGCGATGGCGCGGTTCGCGGCGGCCGGGAGGCTCCTCAGCGCCGAGACCGGGAACCGCAGAACGTTGCGACGGCAGGCAAAGCGCACCTGGCAGCCGAACGCGCGCTCCGCCTCGCCCTGTCCGGCGACCGGGCCATGCGTCAGGTCCACGCCGAGCGGCCGGATCCCCGGAACGGCCCGGCGGATGCTGCCCAGGATCGCAGCCATCATGTAATCGACGGCGTGGCGGCTGTCTTGGATCGCCGGGTCCCCTGGATCGATCGTCAGGTTGACGGTCTCCCTACCGATCGTGACCCGGATCTCCTGGGTATCGATCGCGACGCGCGCGAAGCGCGCCAGGGAACGGAGACCTTCGTCGAAGCGCGGGCTCGACAGAAGCAGATAGAAGAGCGGTCCCCGCGTGTGGACCCGCTCGCCCGCGTGCAGCCCGACGAGCGGATCGCGCAGCCGCCGTTCGGCACGCTCGAACAGCATCAGGAGCCGGGAGGACGGGACCCTCGCGTCGGGATCCGCAAGCATTCGGCCGGTCAGGCCGGCGCCGGAGCGCAGAGCGTCCACATCGGCTCCGAGCGACCCCAGCGCGTCAAGCAGGTCGCTGACGTGGATGCTCCCGACCGTCGAGCTGCGAGGCATGCGGCCCTCCGAGCGAACCGGGCGGGCGGCGCGCGTCCCGGCGGAGCGGCGCGCCCGCCCGGTCGTGAGTGTACCGGATTCCCGCCGATCGATGACAGGCCGTGACGCGACCATGCGCGGGTCGCCGGCGACAACAGAATGGCCCGTTCGGACAAGGTCGGCATCGCGCCTGCGGGCTACTCTCGCTGGCATTGGTTTTCCGCCTGTCGAGAGGAGGGCTCGTTCCCATGTCGAAGGCGTCCGCGTTGCGCGGCTCCGGTGTGTCCCGCTACCTGAAGGAGATCAGGGAGTATCGGCCCCTCACGCGCGAGGCGGAGCAAGCCGTCGCCGGCCACGCCACCGCGGGGGGCGGCGACGCCTTCCAGGAGCTCGTCACGGCCAACCTGGGGTTCGTGGTCAAGCTCGCCAGCGAGTACCGGCACCTCGGTCTTCCGTTCGAGGATCTCCTGAACGAAGGGAACGTCGGGCTCATGGAGGCCGCCCGCCGGTTCGATCCGGCCCACGGCGCCAAGTTCATCACCTACGCCACGTGGTGGATCCGGAAATCGATGCTCAAGGCCGTTTCCAGAAACTCGACCATCGTCCACGTCCCGGAATACCAGCTCCGGCAGGCGCGCCAGGTCCGGGTCGCGAGCCGCATGCTGGCGCGCGAGCTGGGCCGGGACGCAGACCGCGAGGAGATCTCGAGAGAGATGCGGCTCTCGGTCGCCCGCGTCGACACCCTTCTCATGCGGACGTGGCGCGATCGATCGCTCGACGAGAAAGTGGGCGAAGACCAGGACACGACCCTGCTCGACACACTGGCCGACGACCGCTCGGTGGACCCGGAGGAAGAGATGATCCGGCTCGAGAATCGGGGACGACTGCGGCGGGCGCTGCGGACGCTGGGCCGGCGTCAACGCCTGGTCCTCATCGATCGCTTTGGCCTGGAAGGTGGCGGCCGTCAGACGCTCAAGGAGATCGGCGACCGGCTCGGCATGTCGCGTGAAGGGGTGCGGCAGATGGTGAACCAGGCCACGAAGCGGCTCAGGCGAGTCATGGTCCGGCGCCCGCGTTCGCAGCAGACTCATTGAGGAGGCCGGCCAGCAGGCGCTCCACCTCACGGGCCTCCTCGGATCCGATGTGCGTCTCGCCAGTGTGCACGTGCCGGATGCGCCCCTTGCGGTCGACGAGATAGACCGTCGGCCAGTATTCGTTGCCGAGGGCGTCCCACATCTTCAGATCATTGTCCAGGACGACCGGGTAGGTGACGCCGAGCGAGCGCGTCTCCCGGCGCACGTTCTCGAGAACCCGCTCCGCGTCGAACTCGGGGCAATGCAGGCCGATGATCCGCAGCCCGTCGGCCTTGAACCTGCGATCCAGCGACGCTACCCACGGCAGCGAGAGGCGGCAGTTGATTCAGCCGAAGGTCCAGACGTCGATCAGGACCACCTGACCTCGCAGGCCGGACATCGAGAGGGGAGGCGAGTTGATCCACAGCTCCGGATCGGACGTGGGGAAGTCCGGGGCCGCGTGACCGTGCGGCCCGCTGGAGCCGGCATCGGATGAGCCGGCATCGGACCCGGCAGACGAAAGGCACCCGGCGCTGAGCGTCAGAGCGCAGATCAAGGCCAGGATCGCCATGCCGGATCGGTCGGGGAAGGCTCGTCGCATCCTGCGGGCATCATAGAGCGCCGGGGGGATCGCGGTATAGTCTCCCCGGCGCGACATGAAGCCCGACCTCGGCCAGGACCCCGCCTCCTCCGAAATCACGCCGGAGAACCTGTACCTGCGGCGCCGCGAGTTCATCAAGAACGGCCTGCTCTTCGCCGCCACGAGCGCGGGGGTCGCCGGCGGGCTGCTCTGGCTGCTGAAGGGCCAGCGCGGAGGCCGGGGCAAGCCGTCCGGGACGGCCGGGACCGATCGCGCGGGCGGTCCTGGTGGCGCCATCGGCGCGCAGACGGAGCCGCCCGCACTCGAGTTCTCCACCCACAGCCCCGTGAGCACCTCCGAGACGATGACCCCGCTGGCGGACGTCACCTCGTACAACAACTTCTACGAGTTCGGCACGGAGAAGGGCGATCCGGCCGCGAACGCCGGCACGCTCCGGCCGCGACCTTGGACGGTGGCCATCGAGGGCGAGGTGAAGCGGCCCCAGGTCGTGGACATCGATCAGCTCGTCCGGTGGTCGCCGCTCGAGGAGCGGATCTACCGGATGCGCTGCGTCGAGGCCTGGTCGATGGTCATCCCGTGGATCGGGTTCCCGCTGCGCGACCTCGTCGCGCGGGTCGAGCCGACGTCCAAAGCCAGATACGTCGCCTTCACGACGCTGCTCGATCCGGTCCAGATGCCCGGGCAGCGCCGCGCCGTCCTCGACTGGCCCTACGTCGAAGGACTGCGTCTCGACGAGGCGATGCATCCGCTGGCGCTGCTGGCCGTGGGGCTCTACGGCAAGGTGCTCCCGAACCAGAACGGCGCGCCGCTGCGGCTGGTGACTCCCTGGAAGTACGGCTTCAAGGGGATCAAGTCGATCGTGAAGATCCGCTTCACCGCGGCGCAGCCTCCCACGACCTGGAACCTCGCCGCGCCCGACGAGTACGGGTTCTACGCCAACGTCAATCCGGCCGTCGATCACCCGCGCTGGAGCCAGGCGACCGAGCGCCGTATCGGCGACCTCCGGCGCCGGCCGACGCTCCCGTTCAACGGCTACGCCGATCAGGTTGCGGGCCTCTACTCCGGCATGGACCTCAGGCGGTTCTTCTAGGGCGCTTCGCGGGCGCGTCTTCCGGCGGAGGAACAGGACGATGGGCAGTGCGGCGCCTCACGATCGTCGGCCGTGGCTCAAGCCGGCGGTGTTCACCGGCGCGCTGGCGCCGCTCGCGGTCATCGTCGCCGAGGCGGCGCTCGGCCGGCTGGGAGCGAACCCGATCGCCGAGGCGCTCAACCGCCTCGGCCTGACGGCGCTGATCTTCCTCGTCGCCGCCCTCGCATGCACGCCGCTCAGGACGCTGTTCGGATGGACCTGGCCGATCCGGCTCCGGCGGATGCTCGGCCTGTTCGGCTTCTTCTATGCGCTTCTGCACCTGTCGACCTACGTGGGGCTCGACCAGGCGTTCGATGCGCACGCCATTTTCGCCGACATCACCAAGCGGAGGTTCATCTACATCGGATTCGCGGCGTTCGTCACGCTGATCCCGCTCGCCGTCACCTCGACCGCCGCCTCGGTTCGCCGGCTGGGGTTCGTCCGCTGGAAGCGGCTGCACCGCCTGGCCTACGTCGCCGCGGCGCTCGGCGTCATCCACTTCGGACTGCGGGTCAAGAAGGACCTGCGCGAGCCGATCCTCTACGGCGTCGTCCTGGGTGCGCTTCTGCTGGCGCGGGTGGGGGTGCAGCTCCGGACGCGGTGGCTGAAGCAGACTTGAGCTGATCAGTCGCGGGGACGTGCCATCAGTGGTGGACGGATCCGGGTGATGGCCTGCAGCACCGCATGGACGACGCGGTCGCAGCGCGACAGGTGGAACTGGAAGGCCGCCGGGCTCGAGGCGCCCGCCCGCCGGTAGAGATCGCGGCGAATCAGGGCGCGCGCCCGGTGCAGCCGCGTCTTCACGACCTCTTCGCTGACGCCGAGACACTCGGCGGTCTCGGCGGTGTCCATCCCCTCGATCTCCCGGAAAGCGAAGACCGAGCGATAGTCGCGCGGCAGACCGTCGATGGCCGCCTCGAGCAGGGACTTCACCTCATGATCGAACATCTGTCGCTCCGGGTCGCGGTCTTCGGACGCGACAGCGACCGCCCCCTGATCGTCGGTCTCCGAAACGGTCCCGACGGAATCGAGCCGGCTCGAGCGGCGGGCCCGCGCCAGCGCCTCGTACACGGCAATCTTCGTGAGCCACGTGGAGAACGCGGATCGGCCGGCGAACTGGTCGAGATGAGCGTAGGCGCGCACGTAGGTCTCCTGCATGACATCTTCCGCCTCGGAATCGTTCCCCAGGACTGAGCGCGCCACGCGATAGAGCCGCTGGTTGTAGCGCCGCATCAGCACCTCGAACAGTGCGGTGTCGCCGGCCCTGACGCGCGCCACGACCTCCTCGTCGCTGAGCGGCGATCCACCCTTGTCGTCGATCGTCCCGTCGGGTTGTGCGCGAAGCATGCGTTCCGCTCCCCCACGTATACAGAGTGACCCGAGGACGGGAGGTGACGGACTTTCCGGCGCGACTTTTGCGTCACCTTCCTGGACCCGGGGACTCAGTACAGTTGGCGGCCGATTATGGCCCGACATGAGGTGGAGGACCAATGAAGCAGGATGCCTGGACCCTGGAATCCGCCTGGTGGGCCCTCAGGATCGGGCTCGGAGTGGGCCCGTTCCTGGCGGGTCTCGACAAGTTCTTCAACATTCTCACCGACTGGGGGATGTACCTCAGCCCCCGGATCGAACACCTGCTGCCCGTCAGCGGCCCCGTCTTCATGCGCATCGTCGGGGTCGTCGAGATGATCGTCGGGCTCGCGATCCTGACCTGGTGGACCCGGATCGGGGCCTACGTCGCCGCGGCCTGGCTGCTGGCGATCGCGGGGAATCTCCTGACGACGGGAAATTTCTACGACCTGGCCGTCCGTGACGTCGAGATCGCCATCGGGGCGTTCGCCCTCGCGCGCCTGACCGAGGCACGGGAGGCGAGGCGGCGATCGGAGGGCGGGTCGGTGTCCGAGCTGTCGAAACGTCGGGACGCGAGCGCGGCCTGACGGATGTCCAAACCGGTTTCCAATCCCCGCAAGGGGACAGGGAGGAAGTCATGAGACTGCCGATGCTGTTCCTCACCATGGCGTTGATCGCGTTGCCCGCCGCCGCGGCGGAGAGCTGGAAGGGTGTGTCGCTCGTGGACACGCAATGCGCCACCCGGGTCAAAGCCGACCCCGACTCGCACACAACGAAGTGCATGCTGCAGTGCGTCAAGAACGGATACGGCATCTTCACCCCCGATGGGGCCTACCTGAAGCTGGACGATGCCGGGAACAAGCTGGTGACGGAAGCGTTGAAAACCACCAAGAAGACCGATCACCTGCGCGCGACCGTGACCGGGGATCGCAAAGGCGACACGATCAAGGTGACCACCTTGTCGCTGGACGAGGCGGCTCAGTAGGAGACCGCGAGCAGGAGGGCCCGGAACGCCACGGTCCGCATCACTCGGACCTCAGCGCCACCAGAGGATCGACTCTGGTGGCGCGGCGCGCCGGCAGGAAGCTGGCCAGCGCGGCGGCCGCGAGGAGAACCGCGAGCGTCGCCGCGAAGGTCGGCAGATCGTAGGGGTCGACACCGTACAGGAGACTCTTCAGCAGCTGCACGACTCCCACCGAGGCCGCCAGGCCGATCCCGATGCCGATCGCCGACAGCCTCATGCCCTGCCGGAAGACCAGTCCGACCACGCTCGAGGGCGGCGCGCCCAGCGCCAGCCGGATGCCGATCTCGCGCGTGCGCCGCGCCATGGAGAACGCCATCAAGGCGTACAACCCGATCGCCGCGAGGACCATCGCCAGAGCTCCGAAGACGGAGAGGACCGCCGCCGGCGTGCGCTGGGTGAAGTACGACGTCGCGATGTGCTCGCGCAGGGATTCGACGCCCGACAGGGGGAGAGCGGGGTCGATCGCGCCCACCGCCCCGCGCAGCGCGGGCCATGCGGCGTGCGGGTTCCCGCGGGCCCGCACGACGATCACGGCGCCGGATTCGTAGTCCTGCAGAATGGGCAGGTAGACGGCGGGGTCCGGGGCGCCTTCGGTGACGTTGCGATAGGTGATGTCGCGCGCCACGCCGACCACGACGCGCGTCGTCTCGCCGATCTTCATGCTGGCGCCGAGCGGCGAGCCTTTCGGGAAGAAGCGTTTCACGGTGGCCGCGTTTACGATGACCACGGGCTGCGAGCCATCGCGATCCTCGGCGGTGAAATCGCGTCCCTCGACGAGCCCGATGCCCAGGGTGCGCAGGTAGGCGGGCCCGACGGAGTCGGCGACGATGTTCATGTCCTCGCGCGGGCCGGGGTCGTAGCCGGGGACGGAGAGCGCGCGGGTGTTGCCGCCCCCGCTCAGACCCATCGGGACGTAGGTCGAGACGCTGGCCGACTGCACGCCGGGAAGCGCCGCGACGCGATCCACCACCTGGCGATAGAGCTCCTTGCCGCGCGCCTCGTCGTACCCGCCGAGGAACAGATCGACCGAGGCGAGGAGCACGCCGTCCGGCTCGAATCCGGGCTCCGCCGCGGCCGCTCTCTGCACCGTGCGCAGCATCAGCCCGGCTCCCACCAGGGCGATGAACGACAGTGCCACCTGCGCCACGACGAAGGCGTTGCGCAGCCGGGCGCGGGAGCCCCCCGCCAGGCTGGCCGCGGCGTCCTTCAGGGCGCCGGCCGGTTGCAGATGGGATGCCTGCAGCGCCGGCGCCAGACCGAAGATCACGGCGGTCACCGCGGTCAACACGAGAGTGAACAGCAGGACCGGGCCGTCCACGCGCAGGTCGAAGACCAGGGGAATCCCGATCGACGGCACCAGCGAGACGATCAGCCGGGCGCAGGCGAACGCGATGCCGATCCCGGCGGCTCCGCCCGCGACCGCGATCGGCAGGCTCTCGGTCAACAATTGACGCGCCAGCCGGCCGGAGGTCGCTCCCAGCGCGACACGGATGGCGATCTCGCGCTGGCGGCCGCTCGCACGGCTGAGCAGCAGGTTCGCGACATTGGCGCACACGATCAGGAGCAGCAGGCCGGCCATGGCCAGGAAAATCGGCACGAACTGCCCCAGCACGGGGAGAAACCCGCGCTCCATCGCGGACGCAGACTGGACCTTGATGTCGAAGCTCTCGCCGAATCGCTTGCTGATGCGCTCGGAGCTGGCGCGGAACTGCGGCGCCAGCGCGTGCACGTTGGCCCGCGCCTGTTGCAGCGAGACGCCCGGCCCGAGTCGCCCCATGATCTCCATCCAGGAGGCGCCCTGCAGCGGCTTCGGGGTCGAGACGAGCCGGGCCGCCATCGTCATCGGGACGAAGATCTCCTGCTGCATGCCGCCATAGGTGCCGGCGAAGCCGTGCGGGGCCACGCCCACGACGGTGTAGCCGGCCTTGTTGATGGTGATCGAACGGCCGATCACGCTCGTTTCGCCCGCGAAGCGGCGCTGCCACAATCCGTAGCCGAGCACCGCCACGGGATGCGCGCCCTCTCCTATCTCTTCCTCGGGGAGGAACCCGCGCCCCAGGATGGGTCTGACCCCGAGGACGTCGAAGTAGTTCGCCGTGACGATGCCCGCCCAGACCTGCTCCGGCTCGCGACCGGCGCCGAGGTTCAGGGGGATCAGGTTGTAGGCGATGAGGCCGGAGAAGACCGTGTTGTGGTCCCGAAGGAAGAGATACTCCGGATACGAGTTGGAATAGCCGCCGCGCTCGCCCTCCGCCATGTTCATGGTGACCAGGCGCGTCGGCTCCGAAGCGCCGGGGACGGGCTGCAGGAAGGCCGCCTTGAACCAGGTGAACACGGTCGTGTTGGCGCCGATGCCGACGGCGATCAGCAGCACCGCCGCCAGGGTGAACACCGGCGTCTTGAGAAGCACCCGGAGGCCGTAGCGCAGGTCCTGCAGGAATCCGTGCATGTCGCTCCCCGTTGGATGGCGCGCGGGGACGGGTTCGTCCGCCCCCTCCAGAGTACGCCGCCGCCGCGGCGGCGGTTCCCTATCCTCTTTAATAGCGGGATGCTGATAGGATCCCTGCCATCAGCAGAGGCCCAGAATGACCGACCGCCCACGACCCGGGTCCGTCCCCGCCAGGCCCGGAATCAAGCCACCCGACGCCGCGTCCGAGGGGCAGGAGGATTTCGCGCGGATGCTGGAGGAGTCGTTCGCGCCGAAGTTCCACCAGGAGGGGGAGACGGTCGAGGGGACGATCGTGGCGATCGGGCCGGAGGTGGCGTTCGTCGACGTCGGCGGAAAAGGGGAAGCGACCATCGACGTCGCGGAGCTGGGCGATCCCGACAGCGGCGTCGAGGTCCAGGGCGGGGACAAGGTCCGGGCGGTCATCGTCTCGACCGTCGGCGGGCTCAAGCTCTCCCACAAGCTCGCCCGGGGCGCCGCCACGCGGCAGCGCCTGGACGAGGCGTTCCGCTCGGGGCTTCCGGTGGACGGACGGGTCGAGAAGGCGATCAAGGGAGGATACGAGGTGCGCGTCGCCGGGCAGCGCGCCTTCTGTCCGATCTCGCAGATCGACACGGCCTTCACGGCGGACCCCGAGGTCCACGTGGGGAAGGCCTATACCTTCCGGATCATCGAATCCAAGGAGGACGGCAAGCAGCTGGTCGTCTCCCGCCGCGCGCTTCTCAAGGAGCAGGAGGGCGAGAGGGCCGAGGAGATCCGCCGGGCCGTCGTCCCCGGCGCCGTGCTGCCCGGCCGGGTCGTGTCGGTGCCCGCGTATGGCGCGTTCATCGACCTCGGCGGCGGAGTCCAGGGACTGCTGCACGTGTCGGAGATGGGCTGGTCCCGGGTGGGGAACCCGGCGGACCTGGTCAAGCCGGGCGACGCGATCACGGTCAAGGTTCTCAGCGTCGACGACTCGGGCGGGAAGATCTCGCTGGGCCTCAAGCAGCTGCAGGCCGATCCCTGGTCGGCGGTGGTCGGCAAGTACCAGGTCGGCCAGGTGCTGAGGGGGAAGGTCACCCGGATCGTCGAGTTCGGCGCGTTCGTGGAGCTGGAGCCGGGGATCGAGGCGCTGGCGCACCTGTCGGCGTTCGCGCCCACCGGGAAGCGGGACGGATGGAAGGAGGCCGTTCCGCCAGGCGCCGAGGTCGCGGTCGAAGTCCTGAGCATCGATCCGGACAGGAAGCGAATCGGTGTCGCGGTGCTGGAGGCCGGCTCCGCGAGGGCCCCGGGCGAGGTCGATCCAAAGGGCGCCGTGACGCCCGAGGCCGCGCGGTCCCAGGTCCGGGTGGCGATCGTGGCCGGCGCCCGGCTCACGGGCAAGGTCGAGCGGCACGAGCGCTTCGGCGTCTTCGTGTTCCTGGCGCCCGGGCGCACCGGCCTCATCCATCTCTCGGAGACCGGCGTCGACAGGGGGAGCGACCTCCGCAAGGCGTTTCCCCTTGGAAGCGACGTCGAGGTGATCGTTCTTCATGTCGACCCGGAGGGCCGCCGGATCGAGCTGAGCCGCAAGGCGGTCCTCGAGGCCGGGGAGAAGCGCGAGGTCCTCGATTATGTGGAGCAGCAGGATCGGTCGCAGCCCGAGAGGTTCGGATCGCTCGCCGACAAGCTCCGCGCCGCGATGAAGCCGCCGAAACAGTAGCGATCCCGCGCCGTCAGCTTTTCGTCGCCAGGCTCAGCGCGACGACCCTGTCCAGGCGGCTGAACTCGAACGGCTTCCTGATGTAGTCGAACGCGCCGAGGTCCAGGGACTTCATCGCGATCTGCTCGTCCGAGACGCCGCTGATCATGATGACGGTCGTGCCGGGGGAGTCCTTCTTCAGCTGGAGCAGCGTGTCGTTGCCGTCCATCCCCGGCATCGCGATGTCGAGAAAGACCAGGTCGAACTTCCGTTCGTGCGCCAGGGCCAGCGCCTGTCTGCCGCTCTGGGCGGCCGAGACGTCGTGGCCGCGCATGGTGAGAAAGTCGACGAGGACCTGGGTGATGTCCCGCTCGTCGTCGACCACGAGCATGGTTGCCATCGCTCTCTCTCCACCCGGCGCACGGCCGTTCCGCCAAAGATAGGTCCCGAGGCGGGCCGGCACATCCGTGAAACTACGGAGTCCGAGAGAGATGGAGGGGAAGGGCGGTCAGCGGATCAGTCCGTTCTGCACCGCCTTGCGCACGGCCTCGGTCCGGGACCGGGCGCCCAGCTTGGAGATGATGCTGCTCACGTGCGTCTCGACCGTGCGTGTGGAGATGTCGAGATGCGAGGCGATGTCGGCGTTGCGCAGGCCCTCGTGGAGGCACTCGAGGACCTCGATCTCGCGGACCGTCAGGTCCCACCGGCGTTTCGGATCATCGTGCGCCGACTCCGAGGCATAGCTGCGCATCACCTTCGAGGCGATGCGCGGCGGGAGCACCACGCCGCCCGCGGCGATCTGGTCGAGCGCTTCCACGAGCGTCTCCTGGGGAGAGTCCTTCAGGAGGTATCCGTGGATGCCGATCCGGACGAGGGCGCGGACGTACTGATCGAAGTCGTAGCCGCTCAGCACGAGGATCTTCACGTCGGGCCAGTCGCTGCGAAGGTGCCGGGCCAGCTCGATCCCCGACGCCCCGGGCATCCGGATGTCGAGGACCACGATGGCGGGCGCGGCTTCGCGCATGATGGTCAGCGCGTCCGCCGCGTTGGCGGCCTCCCCGACGACGCGGAAGCGCGCGTGCCGCGCGAGCTGGGTGCGGATCCCCTCGCGGAACATGCGGTGATCGTCGACGATCAGGACCCTCGTGGGCGCGGTGTTCATTGGCTGTGGCCCAGATGCGGGATCAGGGCGGTCACGACGGTGCCGTTCCCGCGGCCCGAGACGACCGTGATGCCCCCGCCGACCTGCCGCAGGCGCTCGCGCATCCCGGGAATGCCGAGGCCGCGCGGGACGCCCTCCGCGGTCGAGAACCCCCTACCGTCGTCGGTGATGCACAGCTCGAGGCTGTCGGCCGTCCTGGCCAGGGATACCTGGATGGCCTTCGCCTGGCCGTGCTTGACGGCGTTGGTCACGGCCTCCTGGGTCACCCGGAAGAGGGCCACCTCCGCCTCCGGCGCGATGCGATCGTCTTCGTTCATGCCGCGCAGGGTGAGGCTCGGCGTCACCGCGAACTGGTGGAAGGCCTGCTCCAGAAGCCAGTCGAGGGCCGGGACCAGGCCGAGGTCGTCGAGAATCGCCGGACGGAGGCGGGCGCACAGCTCGCGCAGCTCGGCGACCAGCTCGCTCGCGACGCCGTTCCCGTTCTGGATGGCGGCGCCGTGGAGGCCGCCCAGGAAGATCGCCTTCTGGAGCGGGCCGTCATGGAGCTCGAGAGCGATGCGCGCCCGCTCCGATTCCTCCGCGTTGATGAGCCGCTGGCTCACCTCGCGCAGGTCGGCGAGCAGGGTCGTCTCGCGAATGGCCAGCGCCAGGATCGGCGCGACCGTGGAGATCAGGAGCCGCTCCTCGTGGACGAAGACCTCGCCTTTCTCCTTCGGCCCCAGCACCAGGAACCCCAGGGTGTCGCTCGATGCCTGCAGCAGGGCCACCACGAGCCGGTCCGAATCCCACCACACGTCGGCCAGACCGTCCTCGGGGAACGCCAGCCCCTGAAGACGCGGCCGGATGAAGGCGATGGTCTCCTCGGAGCGGCTGCCGGCGGTCGCGGCCACCCGCATGGCCGCGGGCTGCGCTCCGAGGACCAGGACGGCGGACTCGAGCCCGAGCGCGTGCTGCAGGCGTCCGACGATGACCTCGACCACCGC
>Ga0134121_10000713_pt1 | contig 35298 bp, 63 predicted proteins | sample KB301_FD_96463 | JGI IMG/M metagenome (GOLD analysis project Ga0134121, IMG submission 96463) | Terrestrial soil microbial communities without Nitrogen fertilizer from Kellogg Biological Station, Michigan, USA - KB3-0-1 | ecosystem: Environmental > Terrestrial > Soil > Unclassified ...
AACATCTTTTGGAAGTGTTGCGTTAAATGAACTTCCATTACCAATGCTTAAATGACAAATAGACACAATGATTTTTAACAGCTCTGTGTTCATAACTACCTCTCAACTTTCCACCCGCTTGGAACTACTCTTTCATTACAGAATTTACATTCCCAGTTTGTCGGAGACATCGGCTCGTGACTGCAGCTAACATCCCATCCTTTAGAGACAAGCTTTAATCCACATGATTCACAAATGAAATGTGTTCTTGTTTGATCTTTGTAGATAGTTTCACCGTTCCATTTTGGAATATGTGGCGGACACTTTTTCATAATTCTACAAACGAGTCTCCATAAGCTGCGTATTCATTATCAGTATCTATTCTTTTTTTCAAAGATTCTCGTAACTGTTTAATAGCATTGTGAAATTTATCAGGTAATTCCATTGTTAAAATGACATTCAAATCATCATAAGCCTCTAATAGCTGGTCGATTTCTTGTCTCATTTTTTATTTGGATACCTCAGACAAAAGTCGGTTGGACGTTCATCTTTTGGGCGTTGAATCTTTTTGACTGCTAAATGATTTTTAACTAAGTATGCGGCCGTACTTTTTGGAATTGTGTGGCGTCTTGAAATATCATTAAACGAATCGCCTCTTAGATATTCAGCGGACAACTGTTCAATAATTTCAGCTGGATACTTATTCTTTTGTTTTTTCATGCGGTACCATCAACAGTAACTGTAGGAATTGTTTTAAGGCCTGGCGTTCTGTACTTTTCAGAATCAATGTTATTTTCTGAACAAAGCTTTTCATAATTGATTGGATTACGTTGTTTCTTGAAGTAGATGGAGATGCCGTGGCCGCGTGTTCTTTTGTTGTCAGCTTGTCTTATAAGCTCTAAACGAGCTCTTTTTAAGTTTTCACTGACTTCCTCATAGAGTGAATGAATATCTAAATAATCGGTTGTTGCTGCTTTCCAAGCATCATCATTTCGTACGACATAGTCTTTTTCTGTAAGGGCAGGCGGAATTCTATTCTGTAAATTTGTATAAAAATCGAGCGCTGCTTTCTGTATTTTTGCAGAAACCGCCAAGTCTGGTAAAAGCCATGTGTGTTTAATTTCATGATTGTCGTTAATTGTTGTGTAGAGTAATTTTTTTGCACCTGTGATAAAGAGCTGCATATGACACTGAAAGAAGTACTTTGATGGAATTCCTTTTGTTTCTGTTTCTGAATGCTCTTGTTTACCGGGCGCCTTATTCTCCCATACAATCTCTTGCCTTTTATCGAATCCATCTAAAGACGCCGCCAAATACGAAATCTCATCATGCTCTACAACAAGGGGCTGTAAATCCAACTCGAAAGTCTTTGAAACTATCTGTCTCGCAATTGGCTCAAGTGCAAGCCCTCGTTGCATGGCAAAATTTGGAGGCTGCCCAAGCGAGTCTCCAATCATTTCTTCATAAACATCATTGGGCGTCTGATAAGGCGAAGTACCCATAATAGCGCCTATCTTACTTGCGGTAACTTTTGATTTTCTCCAATTGAGCCATTGGGTAGAACCCTGCTCAAGATTTATCACCTTCATTCTTTTGCCCTCCAGATTTTAGTTCTTTCATGATCAAATTCGATAGTTCAGTTGCTCTTGACGCCAAATGATTAGGAATAATATTCGGATCGCCAGACAAAAGCCCGATAATAACTGCCTTAAGAATTTCAGAATGGCATATCTCCTGGTTTGTCGGCTGAGATGTTGTTTGTTTCAAGTTTTCTGTATTCTTTGATGATGTTTTTCGGCCCAAACTGATCTCCTTTATCTTCAATGTCGACATCTGCAATAAATGTTTTTCCAATCAGATCTTCTGTTGTTTTGATGTATTCGTAATTTGGAAGTTGTGCCGCATAGGCAAGTGTCTTTAATTCAGAGAGTCCAATTGATTGAGCTTTTAAGTTAGAATTTTCGATGTTGATATTATGCCAAAGAGAGCTTCCTTCGGTTGGACCAATGAGCGATCTGAATTTCAATGTTAAGAATGAGCCGCTGCCACTTTTAGTAGCTTTCTTTTCAATGTGTTCAATTAGGAATTTGTATTCTCCTTGTGGAAAGATTGTTTTTTCTTTCATCATTTTAATGCCCTTTAGATTAATATTTAGGTCTGTCATTTTATTATCTCCATTTCTATGACTTTGCCTTCTTCGTCTACGTTTGCTCCAAGCTCTTCTGGTGTGTAAGAAATACCAGAGATCGCGTCAGGAAAGATGCCTCTTGCAACAGCAGAGATATTACGTGCACGGAGCATCGCTGCAGGGTATTTGCTCCATGGCCCTCCTTCGCGCACAATTCCAGCTCTTTTAGCGTCCTCAATAGTGTATTCAAATACCGCCGTAGCTTCTCCAGGTCGTGCTGCTTCAATGACGCATTTTTCATTTGTTGTTACCTTTATTGAAAACTTTCCACGAGGACAATTTTTATAAACTAAAGCAAGCATAAGCTCTGCTGATGCGCAGGGTTTTCCTTGAATAATGTTAATTGATGAAATTGCTTGCATGAGAGGAATGCCAAGTTCTTTTCCTTTGAGTCCAATTGCAATTGCTTGTTCTTTTGTTTTAATTGAAGCTGGTAAAAATCCTGATTTAAGAAGTGTTTCTGCTTGTTCATTTAAAACATGCCATTCATCTTTAACAACTAAGTCTGTCATTTGTTCTCCAGTTCAATAAGCAAGGCGTCGACGTAACTCATAGTTCCGATTGCAATGTATGTTTCAAGGCTTACTTCTTTATCGGCAGCAAGCTGAATGAATTGTTCAAGATGCCTTTCGGCATTCATAATCATCGCCGGGATAATTTGGCTTGCAAAGTATTCTCGTTTTGTAATTCCAGGAGTCCATACAACAGCATCGTCTGGATTTCCTAAAGAGCATGGAAATGCAGGAGTATCTTTAATCGTCATTTTTCATTGCCTTTTCTAAAGCTTCGAGAAGAGCTTTTAATGAACGTAGCTCATAATCTGTTTGTGCTTCTAGTTTTTCTAATTCTTCAAAAGAGAGTTCTTGAATTTCCATGTGACCTCCATAAGCTGCTTTGGAAATTATTATTGATTGTTTTGTTTGTCAACATTCGAAAAGAGATTTATTTTGTTTTTGAAATCGTGGGAGCATCAACAATTCTCCATAAGCACACGATGACGGCCGAGAGGTTGTGGAGTCTCCCTCCGCTCTTCTCGGTTTTTTATTTTTATCTTTGGAAAAAATTAAGCCCCTCAGCGAAATCGAATTGACAGGGAGAACGCCAAGGGGCTTTAGTCTTGAGCTAGGTATTCAAGACCCAGCGGGAATAATCTCTTATTCATGCTGCGTGGTCAACTTTTGTGTTTGGAGGCAGCATGGAGATAGAGGTCATCAATTGGGAAAAATATAATCCTCGCAAAGATTATCATCAGCACTGGTTTCGACTGGATTCTAGTTTCTATTTAGATCCAAAATTTGCTCATTTTGATGCCAGCCACCTTGCGGTTTGGCTCATTGTGTTATCGATGCAATGTCAGGCTCAAGGGAAGGCTTTTTACATCAATTTAGAGCTAATTTCATCGATCACGAAGCTCAAAAAAGCTCAAGTTTCATCTATTTTGAAGAATCTTGAACAAATTCACATAGTACGGTGGTCCGGAGCAAATTGTGAGAGCACCGATTGCACTAACAGTACTAACGAACTAACGAACAATCTTCCTCAACTAGATTTTGAGGCGCTGTATCAAAACTACCCAAGAAAAAGCGGAAAGGGGGCCGGCATGGAGGCTTGTAAGAAAAAGATTACAACTCTTGAATTGTATCTTCAGCTAGAGATAGCAATTAAAAATTATGCAGACCATTGCAGAGACAGAGAAAAAAAACATATCAAATATTTTTCGTCATTCATGAAAGATTGGCGCGACTGGCTTGAAGTTGAACGAGAGGAAAAAATTAAATACATAAAGGTCACCGATGAAATTTTCTGAAAAAGAAAACGCTTTGCTTGTTGAAGCTCGAAAAGACGCAAGTGAATTGCCTCATCCAACAACGATGCTTAGTTTTGCAGAGCGTGTTCCAAAAGCGCTAGAAGAAATTTTTTCTAGAAATTTGTGGGCGCTTGATTTTGGAATTTCATTTCTTGATAAATGCTTCACTTCAATTTCACGCTCCGATTTAATTTTAATTGGCGCTCCATCGGGAGCAGGCAAATCAGAACTGGTTACGCATATTGCAACTTCAAACGCAGAAAAAGGAAAACGAGTTTGTTTCTTTGCTCTTGAAGCAGAGAAAACAGAAATTGAAACAAGAATAATTTACAAGAAGGCTGCTGATCTTTATTTCAAAGACCATAATCGACCAAAACTAAATATGAGTTATGAGAATTTTTATTGGAACAAACTAGGAGAAAAGTTTTTTCCATATGTGGAGGAATCAAGAAAACATTGTGTTAAAGATCTTGCGACTCTTTCAACTGTCTATCGGGGCAGTGAAAATTTTGATGTCAAAACGTTAGAAGACAATATTAATTTTATAAAACACGAAACGGATTTAATTATCATCGATCACCTTCACTATTTTGACATCGAAGGAAAAAATGAAAATTATGAAGTAACTCAAATTGTAAAAAAGATAAGAGACTTGTCGTTGCTCAATGGCGTTCCAATTATTCTTGTGGCGCAGTTTAAAAAATCAGACAGAAAGAAAGAATTTATTATTCCGTCTCTTGATGATTTTCATGGAACTTCAAATACTGTGAAGATGTGTACAAAAGCAATTATCATTGCGCCTGATCTTGAGCCACAGAACTTTTCTGTGAAGAAATTTGGTTCTTATATGCAGGCTGCTAAGTATCGTGTGAATGGTTCTAAAATGCGCTACGTTGCAAAAGTTTCATTTGATATTGAGACAAACAGGTATGACGATAGCTTTGTTCTTGGTGTTCTTAAGAAGGGCGGCACTGAGTTTTATCCTCTTGATAAACATGACTATCCTGACTGGGCAACAGGAAGACTCATGATCGATATGCCAGGTGTGGTTTAGAGCAAATCTGCAATTGTCTTTGTAATTAATTCATACACAAAAGATTTAAATCCTGAGTCAATTAAGCTTCGAAGATAAGAAAGAGCAACTTCCTGCATAACGCCATTGCCGTTTTCGTGAGCACAAACAGCAAGCTCAATGCTTTGACGAATTTGATGAATGCGAAGAGTTGTCATTTGAAGCCTCTTTTGTGAAATCATGTGTTTTCTTTCGTGCTAAGCATTCATCAGAAAATTCATAACACTGAAACAAAAGCATAAAGATAAAAAATATGTTTTTCATACGTCCCGCCTTTTTAGTTTAGAAATTTGTTTTCTTTTGAAAGCATGTATGTCTAAAAACAGCCCATGCAGTAATTGCAAATATTCCAAATCCAAATCCTAATGCAAAAAATACAATCAAGTTTATTAGGTAGCTCATTTTGAAACCTCAATTAACTTTCTATTTATTTTCATACAAAGCTGACGAGCGCGGTATTGGATGAGCTTTAGTTGTGGCGCTTTTAGTTTTGAATCTAAAACTTTCTTCTCAAGCTTTCGCTGAGCTTTAAATATTTTGTCAGCTTTCATTGGTTCATCATTTCTTGAATTTTGTCTTCAGCTGCATCTACTGCTTTTTCTTTGATGTAATCCTCAAAAACTTGATCTTGTGCTGATTGGATTAAAAAGGGACTTGCACCTTCAAAAGTTTGACCGATCAAATTTTGTTCGTAACGAACATCGTCAAGGTCGGTTGCTCGAGATGTTATCGAAACAAGTGTTAGCAGGAGCGTTAAAGCGAGGATTAAGCGTTTCATAAAACCTCCAATCTGATTAAATCTTAACACGATGCGGCGTAGAAAGCAAGGAAAATGGGTTTGCGAGCTGCTTTAAAAACGCCATTAGACGCGTTTTAAAGCTCAAGGTTGAGATTAAGTGGTGTTTTGATACTACGACTGCGGGGCAGGGTCTTTTAGGCCCTTTAAAACGGCGCGTCTGTCAGAATTCTCTGACTGTGTTTTTACCTTATGACACACCTTACAAAGAACCTGATATCCAGACTCATCGCAAAACAATCTTTCAATGAAACTATCCCATGTTGTAAATCCAGTTATTGGAACAACAGGTTCAATGTGATCAAGCGCCACATCTTTATGTCCAAAAAGCTCTTTGCATTTAGAACATAAATAACAATTTCGTTCTAATTTATTATTCCTCAAAACTTGATGACGACGTTTGTCCCATTTATTAATTCGCCTCAATGCTGAGATGATGTAGTTCTTAGTTTTCTTATCCAACATTCAGTGAATTCTGTGTGATTTATTTTCAAAGTAAACAAGTTGTCGACAGTGATTCAAAAAATTTGTCCCGTCGATAATTCCACATTTTTTAAGTTCAGCGGCGAGCACAATACTTAAATCATTCACAGAAGCACCTGTTAAATGTTCCATCGTCATCAAAAGCTTTTGCACAAAATCTACAACTTTTGAAACATGGACATAGTTTTTATCGTTGTCGTCCATTAAAAAAAGCGTAACATACTTTTATGAGCTCTTTGGAATATCAAATTGCAACAGGGGATCCGGAATACATCACAGGCTATGTTCCGAAAGTTGTAAACTATTCTGATGCAACTTATTCTTATACATGCTTAGGAAAACCCGGAACATCAATTACAGATGCAAAATGGCAAGTCTTTAGGACGAAGCTTTCAAATAATAATATTGAACATGTTGATTATGGTCGATTTTCACAGGTTGCAACTTCCTTAGCGGTTGTTGCGGCTATGACATACGTTTAAATGGTTTCACCAGTATTAGTACATACAGTTCCACTTAATCATTCAGCTTCTGATGTTACTAATGATTCAAGTGTTTCAGGAACTACAGTTAAAGATGCCTTGAACACATTATCTTCAGGATCGTCCTCAGGGGATGTTGTTGGACCTTCGAGTTCTGTTGACAGTGATATTGTTTTATTTAACGGAACAACGGGAAAATTAATTAAAGATAGTGGGCAAACAATTGCTCAGATTCTTAGTCCCTATGTGCCTCAAACACGTACCATTTCAACAACGTCACCGATAACAGGCGGTGGAGATTTAAGTACAAATCGAACAATCGCCATCCCTGTAGCAACAACTTCAGCAGACGGGTATTTAAGTTCTATAGACTGGACAACATTTAATGGTAAGGCCGGATTATCATTTGTAACAGTATCAACGCCCGCCGGAACAAGTCCTGTTGCAGATGCCGCTTCAGATACCCTTACGTTGACAGCTTCTGATTCTAAAATCACAATTACTGGAACAGCAGCTACAGACACAATAGATATAACCGCACCAACACTTGTTGTTGGACCCAGCTCAGCCACATCAACAGCAATTGCAATTTATAATGGCACCACCGGAAAGATAATTCAGAATAGTACTGTTCTAATTAATGCCTCGTCAGGACAGTTATCTCTTGGGTCATCTTCAGCAAAAGAACTCAATTTCGGATCATTTCGAATATTTCAGAACGGCAGCCAGCTACAATTTGAAAACATTTCAGCAGAATCAGGTTTCATTATCGCGAGTGACGGAAGCTGTACGTTCAGCGCGCCTAATTTTAGCGTGACAACAACTTCTGCGTTCCCACTCTATGACCCAGGGATTGCGGTTTCTGGCACAATTGACATGACAACAGCAGCAGCAAACATAAAGGTGTCACATGGCGGAAAGCTTACTGGAGATGCTACCACGGGATTTAAATTATTAGACAACACCGCACATAAACTCGGTTTCTGGAACGCCACTCCAGTCGTTCAAAACACCGGCTGGGGCTCCATCACAAACGTCACGCCGGACAAAGCATACGACGCCAACGCAACAACAGTTGACGAGCTTGCCGACGTACTTGGCACACTCATCGCTCAACTTGTAACCTATGGGCTGCTCGGATCATGACAACACTAGGCTCAATTTTATCGACCCAGGAAATGGAATCGAGGGCTGTTAACACAGAGAGTGATGGTTCAACAGTAACGGTAGCCCTGTCTACCGATGCGCTCGTCAGAAAATGGACAACAACTCAAAATCACACGGTGAATATTTCTGGAACTCAAAAGGCCGGGCAGCTGCTGATTCTTCTAATCACAAACGACGCAACATTGCCAAGAGTCACAACGCTCGGCACTGGCTTTGTTGGAGTTGGAACTATTACCGGCGTCATAAGCAAAACATCGGCAGTAATGTTTATAAGTAATGGCACTAGCTTTTTTGAACTCTGTCGAACGGTGGGGATTTAAATGACCAAAGAAGAAATCGAACAAGCACTAAGATTTGAAAAAGAATTTCGTAGCTATGTGGTTAGTGTGCTCATGAGTGACCCGGGCTTCATGGCTACCGTTGATAAGCAGTTCGTTGATTCTCAAGTGGCTGCGCTTGAAAAAATTAAACTAGACTGCGATACTCAGATTGCTATATTAAAACCTGTATGAAGCCATTAGAAGCTATCCAAATAATTGAAGATGTTTTAGCGCAGTTGAAACTTTCAAAACAAGAACATGCTAAGCTTGATGCATGTCTAGAGGTGATAAAATCGAACCTCAAACAACCTCAAACTCAATAACTAAAAAGCGTGGTCCGCCTTTTAAATTAGATATTGATGAAAATCTCATAAATCAAATAGAGACTCTCGCAGGGCTGGGATTAACGCTGGAAGACATATCCTTAGTGCTTAAAATTAATGAGAGTTCTTTCCATAGATACAAAGATAGGTTTCCTCAAATTGTGCAAGCTGTCGAAAATGGAAGAGCCAAAGCTAAAGAAACTTCTGGAAAAGCGCTCATTAGAAAAGTTCAAGAAGGCGATCTTCCTTCTATTAAATGGTTTGAACAAACTAGATTTGGTTATTCCGAAAAGATTAAAACTGAAAACGAACATACTGTAAAACATGAATCACTTGAAAATTATTTGAAACGAATGAAAGATGTTGGAAATGAAACACAAGTATTACCTAGTAACGATTCTATTAGCGATTCTTTTTTGCCTGACAATTCAAATATTGAAAAGTCCACCGATGATAAAACTGAACCATCAAAAACTTGATAATGGAGCACACTATGGAACAAGCGGATTATTCCAAAAATAATATGTTACGCTTTAAAGAGTGGATCGATGGATCAAATCCGCGCTCTGGACTAGCGTCATTCTTCTTATTTGTAGTTTGTATATGTGCTTTCAGTTGTGGAATAAAATCAAAATAATTGAACGAGACATTGATCATATGATCGGCACAACAAGTTATTGTGAATGTGACTTTAGTTAGGCGAGCATGGCAGGTTTCCCACAGTCTGCCGACCCGTGCCGCAATCGTCTCAGGTTTGGTGAGGCCAAGGGAAACTATCCCAAGAGCGTTACCCTGTACTTTGATTACGGAACCACTCCCAACTTTTTGCCTCAACAAAAAGATGCTCTTTAAAAGAATAGCAAATATGCAGGCGAGGCGCGACTCTCGCAAGGTGGACGATCTGCGCACACCATTCACCCTTAGGTTCTGTGCTGTTCCCGCGTGTCTCCAGTGGTTTTTCTTATCGTTCTCACAAGAAGGACCACAGCTTCCCACGCCGCTGCATATTTATTATTCATATAGGATAAGCAGCAGAAGTTAAAAGTCTTTTGACCGCAAAGACAAAAGGCCTAACAAATGTGCTGCCTATCCCATTTATTTAAGTAACACATTTAGTTATTTCCTTCCAAACTTTAGTTATTGGGAACTGCTACTTGCATAGAATGTGGGAAACGCGCTCAATGTTTTCATCATATCGTGCCTAAAGTATTAGGCGGCACAAGAACCGTACCGCTTTGTAACATCTGTCATTCAAAAGTCCATGGACTTAACCACCGATTAAACCATTCTGATCTCATTAAGAAGGGCCTTCATAAAGCAAGAGACGCAGGAGTTCGAATTGGACGTCCAAGATCCTGCACCCCTGACACTGAAGCTCTTGTGAAACGATTATTCGACGATCACCAAAACGTTCTTAAGGTTTGTTACCTCACCGGCATTCCCGAATCTACGGTCAGAGATATTTTAAAAAGGATAAAGGATGAAGATACCTTCAAAGATTGATATCAAAGGTTCGTCATACAGAATTTTCCTGATTAAAAAAGAAGAGATGCCTGACAATGCCGCAGGTCTTTGTAACACTCAAAAGAAAGCAATTGCCTTGTCCAACGATCTAAAAGGTAAACAACTAGAACAAATCTTTCTTCATGAATTAATCCATGCAGTCACTGAAGAGGTGGGGCTAACTCAAGCAAGTATCTCTGATGATGCTTTTGAAATTATCTCTGAGGCGATTTCTACTTTTATAATCGACAGATTTGATTTACGGTTAAAGGATTATAAAGGAGGGATTAAAATGGCTAAATCAGGAAAAAAAGGCGGCGGAAAAAAAGGTAAATAATCATGCCGTTGCTTAAAGGAAAGTCTCGGCATGTTGTCTCCCAAAACATCAAAACTGAAATTGCTAGTGGAAAACCGCAAAGACAAGCTGTTGCCATTGCTCTGTCAGAAGCCGGGCTTTCCAATAAGCAACAATCAGATAAAAAGAAACGCAAGAAAGCACTAGAGGGATAAATGCAACATCAGAAAAAGGGCTCTTATATCGGATTCACATCACTTGTTGAAAAGCTTAAGAAAAAAGGTGGAGTGAAGAATCCAAAAGCAGTTGCTGCCAGTATCGGCAGAAAGAAATTTGGTAAAGCTAAGTTTCAGAAAGCTGCCGCAGCTGGAAAAAAGATGAAAGGCATGAAGCCTAAGTAATGTCTGACAAGATGAAACCGTTCTTCTACGTATTCTTAGGATTATGCCTTACAATCTTTATTCTTATTGAAGGCACTCTAAATAGTTTTGAACACGGCGCATTTAAACAGCTTGTTAAATATGCTTTTAAACATCAGGATTTCAATGTGTGTTTTGAGATTGCAGGATATCCGAACTATAACGGTAAATATTGTATGTATTCTGTAACTGACACCAAACCAATCCCAACGGTTAAATGTGAAGAGTGAACGATTTAATCTCTGATTATCAGAAGTATGCAAATTCGTTCCTTAGGATAACAACAAAGAATTCAAGTCTTATTCAGTTTAAGATGAATGGGTATCAGAGAAAACTTCTAGAGCTGATTCAATCAAAGCGCGAAGAAAAAAAGCCAATACGAATAATAATATTAAAAGCGCGACAAATGGGTATATCAACATTTTCAGCAGGCTACATCTTTCATAAGTCTGCTACTAACTTTTATACCAAATCGATGATTGTGGCCCATGATGCTGATTCTACAACGAACATCTTCAACATGGTCAAACGATATTATGATTTTCTTCCAGAAGAAATTAAACCAATGAAGCGTTATTCTAACAGGAGAGAGTTAGTCTTTGAAAATCCTGACGAAAATGCACGAAGAGATGATTCCGGACTCCTTTCTTCTATTGAGGTTGAGACAGCTAATAATATTAATGCCGGTAGATCTGGGACAATACATCATCTCCATATCTCGGAGCTCGCGTTCTGGTCTCATGCTCAACTACCGCTTAGTGGTTTATTTCAGGCTGTTCCATCAAATCCCCAAACCTCCATCATCATTGAATCTACCGCCAACGGCATAACTGGTGATGGAAAAGTGTTCTACGATATGTGGCAAGCAGCATCCCAAGGATTAAATGACTTCACGCCATTCTTTATCCCTTGGTTTGAGAATGAAGATTATATCAAAAAAGATATTGTCTCCTTTGTTCCAACAGAGAAAGAGCGTGATCTTAAAAGACAGTTTGATTTATCGAATGAGCAGTTAGCGTGGCGAAGATATAAAATTAATAATGATTTAGGTGGCGATGAAACATTGTTTCGACAAGAGTTTCCAGCGTCTCCTGATGAAGCTTTTATCCTTTCAGGGCGCCCTGTCTTTGATTTAGCAAAGCTTCAAAAAGCTATCCATAATGCTTCAAATAGTTATGTGGAAAATGGATTTACTAGAATTTATTCGCCTCCCGAAGAAGGTCAAATATACTGTATAGGTGCAGACACTGCCGAAGGCTTGGAGACAGGTGACTATAGCGCTGCGATGGTTCTTGATAAGAACTTTAATCAGTGTGCTCGTATTTACGGCCATCTTGATCCCGACAATTTTGGCAGGGCTCTTGTCGATATGGCATGCCTATATAACAAGGCTTTGGTTGCTCCAGAGATAAATTCCATGGGTTATGCTGTTCTTTCTAAGATCAAAGATTTAAATTATTCCAACATTTATCAGCGCGAAGAATTAGATACTCATGAAGAAAAGTTTCAAAAGAAACTAGGTTGGAATACCAACATCAGAACAAAGCATTTAATGCTTTCTGAGTTTATTACAGCCTTCAACGATGAATCATTAAAGATAAATGACACTGAATTATTAAAAGAAATGATGACATTGTCTTATGAGCCTGACGGAAACGTTAATTTAAACGGAAAAGATTTAGTCGTAAGTGCATGTATTTCATTGCAAGCATTAAAACAAACTCCGAATTCAATTAATTACAAAGCGTTTAATCCTGAATTACATAAAGAAGAAAAACCACCTGAGACATTTCAACAAAGAATGAAACGATTAAATAAAGATGTTGACTCGTACTACGATTAACTACAGGATTAATCTATGGCAGAACACGTTCCATTTATTCTTTTGTCATTGTCTATAACGGTTTTATTCCCAATATTAAGCATTCTTTGTTTTCTATTTGGAGTTCATTGTTCTTTCAAGAAGTACGAAGAGGAGCAACCTGAAGATAAATCAGGATATGTCCCTTATGTTGCTAAGAAAGAATCAGGATACAAAGCCTATATTCCTGGAAAAGATGAGCTCAATGAGGAAATCGACGGATAATGCTATGGTTTCTATTTGAAGACGATGTGACTCCTTGGCGCTACGGCGGCTACCATTCGTCTTTTTCTGAAGCTGAAGAATACGCTAAATCTAGGAATGCCCGCATTGTTAAAATGGGCAAACACTCACAACCTTTGAATGTTGATGGAACAGGATTTAAAGAACATTTCAATCATGGTTTAGGGATGTACATTTCTGACCGCAAACAATATCGAGACGAACTTAAGAAACGAAAACTGGTTGAATGCGGTAATGAACGTCCTGATTTCTCCTTCAAACCAACAAAGAAAGATTACACTGGAGATGATGTTTGTCATTATCTTTCTGAGCAACATAACTTCAAAGATTCAGACATCAAGGAATTAAAAGACAATGGGATATGATTCTGTAAAGTCTTCGTCTTCTCCTGATCCAATGAATCCTGAGTCAGTTGATACACTTGATGAATACGCTCTTTGTGAAGAGATTAAACATCTTTATGAAGAGTCGTCTGACTTTCGAAAGAAGTTTGAACGTGATTGGAAAGAATACGAAGCTTTCTATGAAGGCCGTCATTGGAATACAGGTGAAAAGAAACCTAAAGTTAATTATGTTTTCTCAATCATTGAGTATGAAACGCCAATCTTAACTGACAGCCGTCCAGGCACTGACGTCATGGCTCTTCAAGATGATTTCATGGATGACGCTAAGGTTTTAAAAGAAGCAATTGATTACGTCTACAATTACAACCACGTAAATCTAAAGGTTGCATCAGGCGTTCGAGAAGCATTGAAATCTACCAATCATTATCTTTATGTGGATTATGACCCAGATCTTGAGAGTGGTAATGGTCAAATAGTAATTCGTTCTCTTCCTTGGAGATATGTTTATCTTGATCCAAGTGAAGGCGATATCGATGACATGTCTTACATCATCATTAAACGCCCAGTTAAAATTAGTCTTTTAAAAAGACAATTTCCTTTTAAGGCTGACGAATTAGAACCAGAAGATATTGAGATTGATGACGGCACTGAATCTACCATGTACGAGCTACAAGATAGATATCATGGCCCAAGACGCTCAACATCTGTCGGTAAATTTAAACCAACAGATATGGCGTATCTTTATGAATGCTGGCGTAAAGATTATTCGATGGATCCAATTCCTGACGATGAAACAATCATGCAGGCTCAAAATGAAATCATGAGCGTCATTCAAGGAATGGTTCCTGAAGTGATGCGCTACTCAAATCATCAAAAGATTATTCAGCTGCTTCAATCAGAACAATCAAAGATTATTTCTGAATCACAGCTTCGTCAGATGCAAGTCAATGAAGCGGTCCATGATCCAAAGAATGCAGCCGCTGTTCAAGATGCTGCCCAAACATTTCAAACGGGTCAACCTCATACTCAAGAAGGTGCTGCCACTGCCGTTCAATTAGCTCAACACGCACAAATGACTTCAGATGAATCTGTTGTTGTTCAGATGCTCGATGATTTAATTAAACAGCATATGGTCATGATTGATCAGAACCCTGATGGCATGAAGCCCCGTTATCCAAACAACATGCGTCTTACAATTAAAGCCTGTGAGTCCATTCTTTATGATGGTGCATGTCCCGTTGATGATGGCAAATATCCAATCGCTCCAATTTATTGCTATAAGATTGATGGTCAGCCTTATTCAACAGGCGAACTAAAAAACATTATTGATGAACAACGAATCATGAATGAGCTCTTTTATGAAGAATATAAAGGGCTCAGGCTCGTAACAAATCCTGGTTGGATTAAAGATGACACATCAAATGTTGATGACACCACATTAACCAATGATCCAGGGATTGTTGTCACAAAGAAACAAGGGACTGAAGTTACAAGATTGCCTCCTGGGCAAGTGAGTCCTCAATTAGAACAAAAGCAAATCATGCTCGCAAAGATTATGGAGCAGATTTCTGGGATTACAGAAGTAACGCAAGGCAAACGTCCTCAGGGTGTGAGCTCAGGCGTTGCTATTGAACAACTTCAAGATCAAGCGATTGGTCGCATCCGTCTCAAATCAAGAACACTAGAAGAATATACAATGCTTCGATTAGGAGAATTGGTTGCGGCCCGTATTGTTAAATATTGGACAGCTCCAAAGATTCTTAAGAATTACGATGATGACGGAAGAATCAAAACAATTCATTTTGATCCAAATCGTATTGATCAATTGGATTACATTGTAAGAATGTCACCGGGCTCTACAGTTGGAATTAGTAAAGAAGGCATCATGAATGTTTCGAAAGAAATGGTTCTTGGTGGACTGATTGATCCAAAGACATTCGTGATGATGAATGACATCCCATATAAAACTTTAGTATTATCAAGTATAGAAGCTCGTGATCAGTTGCAGCAGCAAGCGCAAGCACTACTGCAGCAAAATCAACAGTTGCAAATGGAACTACAGCAGTTACTTGGAGGAAAGCAGGGCAGCGCCAATGGCCAAAACCAAGCGCAAGCTCCCGCCGCTCCTACAAAGTAACCAAGCAAAAGGAGATAAAGAATGGAAGGGACCGTACAACAGTCAACAGTTCAAGAGACAGCTAACGTAGTTGCGCCGGCTGCCTCTAAAGCATCCGAAGATTATAATGTCAGTGATTCTGAATTATCAGAGCTTGGCATTGAAAGTTTATCGGATGACGATAATGTTGACGATTCAGGCTTTGAGTTTGGAAATGTTTCAGCAAATCCCAGATTAAAATCCGCCCAAGATGATGAATCAGGCGGAGAATCTGACGAAGATGACCTGAAATTATCGCCAGACAAAGAGGATGAGTGGCTCAAGAGTCTTAAAAAAGATCTAGAGCTTGACGATGATTCTGAATCTTCCGAAGAAAACGCCTCTTCACAAGATCCGTTAGAGCTCAAAGAAGTTGAGATTGAAAGGTATGGAGTAAAACACAAATTTCCACTGAAGGAAGTTATTAAACTTGCTCAGCAAGGATTTGATTATACCCAGAAGACTCAGTCTCATGCTGAAGAACGACGTAACAGTGAAATGCTGTTACAGAAGGAAAGAACGGATTTTGAGAATCATAGAGCTCAATTCCAACAACAATTAAAAGAGAAAGAACAGTTAGATTATTTTGTTGAAACTCTTCGTGTTCAAGATCCAGAGTTTTATTCTGAATTAGAAAAAAGAGCGTCTTCATTCAAACAACAAGCATCCAATCCATTCTTTGAACGTCAGATTCAAGAATTGAAAAGTATGCTTATGGAAGAGCGTAAAGACAAACAAGAGCGTCATACTCAAGAGTTGCGAAACTCTTATTACAAAGAGTTTGAAGATCTTAAGTCGATGCATAATTCGAAGTATGCAAAGCTCGGCCTACGTATTGATGAAGAAGCTATTAAAAAACAATGGATTGATACTGGCGAGCCATTAAAGAGTATCTATAAGAAATTATACGCTGACAAAATTTTAAGTTTGGCCCAATCAAGAGGCTCTTTAGATAAAAAGATGAAGGCTGCATCTAATCGTGCTCCTACAATGGGACGCGTTAGATCTGCTCATCCTTCTAAAGAAGTTTCTAAAGGGCAGTTTAAGAAGATGTCTTATACTCAATTGGCTGATGCCGTCATGAAGGGGAAAATAAAATAAGCTGGTGTTCTTTATTTTGGAGGTAAATAAAGATGTCACTTACTTATGACCAAATTACCGCCATTACGGAAAAATTCTTTGTCCCGAAATTCGTGGACAACGTTTATGGAAGTAATGCGCTTTTAGCAAGACTCTCACGCCCAGAACAAATGGAAACATTTGATGGTGGTGAGCGTATTCTTGCTCCAGTTGTTTCTTCTAAACCAGGTTCAGGTGGTTATTTCACAGACTTCGAAGGACTTAATACGTCTCCGACGAGTGATTTGACTGCAGCTGAATTCTTGATCAAACAACTTCAAGAACCAATAAAAATTTCGCGTCTTCAAGAATTGAAAAATTCTGGTAAGGCCGCAAAGTTGAAGCTTGTTGCAACCAAAATGGGTATTGCAGAGCTTAATATGAAAGAAAACTTGGCTCTTGGATTGTTTTCAGATGGAACGTCCTCGACGGGAGCTCTTTCTGCGAACCAAATTACAGGCCTTGCAGCACTTATGTCAGCAAGTTCTACATACGGCGGGATCGCTGTTGCAGATTTGTCGACATGGATTGCGGTTGTGAAGGATAACTCAGCTGTAAATCGTGCTCTTAGCTTAAACCTTATGCAATCAAGCTGGGGAGCTGCTGCCTATGACAGCAAAGTTCCTTCAGTTTTGACTGCAAATCAAAACATCGTTGATGTTTACTGGGGTCTTTTGCAGCCTCATCAACGCTTAGTGAGTGAAGAAATGCGTGGCATTGGATTCAATAACATTCTTGAATTCAACGGCGCACCAGTTCTTGTTGATTCTCACCAAGCTGCAAACACGATGTACTTCATTAACGAAGAATTCGTGAAGCTCTACGTCCATAGCCAAGAAAACATGCGCTTTGAGAAGATTACCCAAATCGAAGCTCAAGCCGCAACTCTTGGTCGAATCTATTGGGCGGGTAACCTTGTGTGTAACGGTCGTCGTTACAATGCAATTCTTAAAGATCTATTAACGTCGTGATAGGAATAGAAGGAAGGAGAAATAACATGAAGAAAATTGTATTGATTCTAGGAATGCTTGCTTCTGTTCCGTCGTTTGCTGTCATTCAACGGCTCGGAAGCTCACTTGACACTACAGATCCGGAGAAGGAGTTCATTAAGATTAAAAATACTGAAGCTTCTACTTCAATCGTTAGTGGAAACATGGTTTGTCTTGATACGTCAGCAGATGACGGTGTCAGCGCAAAACTATGTACGACAGGTGGCGCGCCTGCTCTTTGTGTCGGTATCGACACAATCCTTGCTGGTGCTTACGGACGTTGTCAGATTTACGGATTTCATGCGGCAGTTCTTGTATCTGCAGCAGGAAATAACGTAACCGCTGGCGGACGTTTGGCTGTGTCGTCAGATGGAACAGCGTCAAAAGCAGATGGTAAGTCGACAGGCGATCTCGTTGGGATTGCCCTTGATTCAGCGTCTACTTCGACGACAGTTAAAGCGTTCATTAAACTTTGATGAATGACTGATTGGTTTTCAATCTACTGGGGAGTGGCAGCGATGCTGCTCCCCTTTTATGTCAGATTTAATGAACATAATGACGTTAGGATTTGTAAAAACCTTTTTTTCTTCTTTTTAGTCTGTGTTTCTTTAATTGTTTTTGGTCTGGGAAAAAGAAAAGTATCATTAGGGTTAAAAACATCACTAGTTTTTTTAGCGATATTATCATTCTTTAATCATAAGAATCTTTATCTGAGTGCTGCAATAGAGCAAACGATAATTTTTAATATCTCCCTGGTGATTTTATATCAATTATTGACATTTAATCTAGATTTTGTCGTCATTGCGTTCTTCTTAAGAATTTCAGCACTCATTCAAGCTGTAATTTTCATTTTAAACTACTATGGCGTAAATCCTTACAACTTATCTTTGCCGGCGCCCATCCCTTATGGAAGTTTTGGCCAGCAAACGCTAAGTGGAGCTCATATAGCAGTGTTATTTCCACTGTTTCTACAGACATGGTGGTGGATGTTCATTCCCGTCCTTATTGTTGCGGTTTTTCTAGCAAAAAGCGCAATGGCTTGGGCGTCACTAGTCGCTGGAGTTGTTGTTTTTGGTTGTTACAAGCACATAAAACGCCCACTTTTCGTGTCTGGATGTTTTTGTTCAGCTTTAATTGCGTTCTTTTTAACAAAAAGTATCCCGTTCTTTTCTGATAACATGAGATATGTCACATGGAAAAAGCTCATGATTGAATTCTTTAATTGGAGATGGATTGAAGAGCTATTTGGTCGAGGCTTAGGCTGGCTTTTTCATAATTCTCGTCTTGAAGACGGTATTGGCGGAATATTTACCTATGCGCATAATGAAGCAATTGATTCTTTGTGGGCGTTTGGGATTATTGGAACTTCTGTGATTGTTTATGTGCTTCTTAAAGCGCTTAAAAATATAAACGAAGGCTCACGAGTTTCATTGGCAATACTTGCAGCATTCATCTCTAATTCTTTTGGTAATTTTACATTTCATATTTCTGCTATTGCATTACCTGCAATGCTTGCTTACGCTTATTTGGTAACCAATAACGAGGAGAAAATAAATTATGGCTACAACGGCTACTAAACGAGGACAAATTCCACTTGGTGGCGATCTTGGAAAACTTGCTGTATGGCGAGTTGCTGCAGGAGCGTCCGATACAACTGCAACCTTTAAGACTGGTCTAAATAACGTTTGGGCAATTGTTGGAACGTCTCAAGATGACAGTTCTTTCGGTTCTGTTCCAAATAGTAATGATGGTACAGAAGGTTCTTCCAAGGGCGATGTCTATTTGACTGGCGTTATCAATAGCGCAAAAATTGATATTATTGTAATTGGAAACTAAATGGGCTCTTGGAATGGGGCGAGTTTAACAACTGAGTTTTCGGAAACTCTTGGCGACACGTCGACTGGATTTAAGGCTCGTGTTGTCAAATGGATGAACGATATTCAGGATGATATTTGCTCTAGATACCAATGGCCTTTTTTGCATTGTTTCGGCAAAAAGCTTTTGACTACTGGGACTGAATTTCAAACATTAACCCCATCTTCGGCGTCTGCCCCGTCAATCGTTACACAAAACGGCGGATCATTAACGAATGGTGCAACCTATTCAGTTTTGGTGACGTTCTATATGAGTAGCAATGGTTATGAAACGCCTGCAGATGGCGCTTCAGCAGCTGTTGCGTGCAATACTCCAAATCTTCAGCTTTCTATTACTTCAATTCCAGTAAGTCAAGAAGCTCTTGTGACGTCTCGTCGCATTTATCTCTCAAAGAATAGTGGTACTTATTATTTTTACTCTGAGATTTTAGATAACACGTCAACTTCGACAACAGTGTCGGCTGATGTAACGTCTACAAGAGAACCGCCTGATTATATCGGGATGAAACGGCTTGTTGGAAATCCTTGGCTTGAGTCGAATGGCATCTATCTAAATCACAGATCTGAAGATGAAATGAGGCAAATGTTCCCTGTTGTTTTTACTTCAGGAATCCCAGAGTTTTTTTGTTCCGTCGATTACAATCGAATTATCACGTATCCCATGCCATCATCGGCGCTCACATTAAAATTTAATTACTTTAAAATGCCAGCACGTATTTTTAATGATTCAACCATTCAGCCGGATATGCCGATTTGGATGAAGCAGGTTTTAGAAGCTGGTGTTCTGATGAAGGGCTACCAATATCGTGAGCGTGACATGGCGGTTACCTACAAACAACTTTATGAACAACTATTAATGCAGGCAATCTCAGAAAAATCTAGAAGCAGACAAGGCGCAACACGAGTACGAGATGTGGCTGGAGATAGTGATGGGTATGTCTTTTAATGCCGCAAAGAGCACTACTTGTTAAAAAGCTCCCGTTCTTTAGAGCTGGTATTTCTTATCGCTCTGGAGAAATAGGCGAGAAACTTGTTGATGCTAGTAATGTTCTTTTAATAAACGGAAAATACACAACAAGATATGGATTAAAAGTATTCAATTCTGTATCGTTTTCTACAAATCCTTTATCGCTTAGTTTTTATCTTAAGTACGATGGTTCTACTCGAAAGATTATTGCAAAGGTTGATACAACACTTCAGGCAGCTGGCGAAGATGGTGTTTTTTCAACGATTAAATCGGGATTATCCTCATCAACTGTTCATAATGCAGTGACAATGGCAGGCCGACATATCATCGCATGTGGCAGCGATGGTTTGTTTAGTTATAACGGGACAACATTTGCTGACCTTGGTGTAACACCTCCATCAGCCCCTACAACAGCTGTTTTAGCTGGCGGTTCTTTGTCTGACAAAACATATACGGTGGCTTTAACTTATGTTTCTTCGTCAACTGGATTTGAATCAAACATTGGGTCTGCAAGTAATGCAACAGCTACAAACTCAGGTGGCGGAAATTCTGCTTTAACAGTTGCTAGTATTCCAACGTCATCAAACGCTCTTGTTGATAAAATTAATGTGTATCTAAAAAATACGTCCGATGCTGGAAATAACTTATTAGTAAAACAAATTGATAATGGCACGAGCACAACTACTATAACTGCAAATCCGTCTGCTAATGCGGCCGTCCCGCCAACTGGAAAAGACGCCCCCGTTGCCGGTGGCGCTAAATATCTTGCAATTTATAACGGTCAAATTGTATCTGCTGGGAACTCGTCATTTCAGAGTGATGTATTTTTCAGTAATGCTGATGAACCTGACGGCTGGTCAACAACAAATACATTGGTTCACGCTAAAGGTGACGGTCCTATCACCGGTTTAGCTGTGGGTAATTTTGATGCCCACGAAGTGACCCAATACTTAGTAATATTTAAGCGTCATAGTATTACACTTTATTTTCAGGATATCACTGGAGCTTCTAATGATTCTGAAACATTTATTCCTGGAACTGGATGTGTATCGCACAAGTCGATTAGAATTAAAGACGGGAATATTTACTTTTTATCTGATTTTGGTTGGCGCGTAATTTCTCAAGGAAGACTTGTTAAAGATAACCTTGGTAAGGGCGATGTGGATGATATTTTTAATATTAACGGCTGGGTGTATGGTTTAAATAAGACCAACATTTCAAATGCGTTTTCTGTTTATTATTCTGAATTAGATTCATATATGTCATGGGTTGCAGAGGGCGCTAGCACCAACTTTGATAAGTGCTACAACTATGGAATTTCAAGTGGCCAGTTCATGCCTCTTTCTTTTGGAAGCTGCACTTGTGCTTGTACTGGTGAAGACACTAATGGAAATGAAGTTGTTTACATCGGAAAAGCTGATCAGAATATCTATTCCTATTCCATCAGAAATCCATTTTATGACGAAACCTCAACTGGATTTATACTAGATGTAAATCGACTTGATGTAGATAAGCTTCAAACGGCAGGAACTATTGCTATTCCAATTAACCTTGTTTTTAACTGGTTTCCAAATGAAAACTATGACGCAACATTCAATTTCAGGAATTTATTCTTAGAGGCAATCTCAGACACTTCAACGTCTCTTTCAACTATTAATTTGCAGGCCTTTGTTAACTTCTCACGCAGTACGCCATATGCTTATAGTTATAACTTTCAAGCTTCTGAAGGATTTCAACTAGATGTGTCAATGCTTGATGTGGGCGTTTTGGGTGATGATAGGTCCCGCTCACGAATCGTGAGTGATATCAATTTAACTGGACGAAATATTCTTATCCAAATTCAACAAAGTGTCTTAGGGGCTCATTTCCAATTGCTCTCTTCTCAACTAAACTATAGTAGAAATGGGAATTTCAATATATGAGGACAAAAATGAAATTTATTAAACTAATGATCATCCTTTCAGCTTTTGTGTTTGTGAATCGTGCAAATGCAGGAACCTGTACTTCTATTACAAGATCAAATGCTGCAGCAAACTCAATTCTAACTTCGACTCAATACAACAATGATTTAAATACTGTTTACAACTTTACAAATGCCTATGATGGCGGATGCATTTCTTCAGGAACGGTTGAGTCTGATTCGTTGAATACAACTCAATTTGCAGTTGTGCTAAATGGAATTAAAGAAGGCTGTACATTAACAAATACGGATTCAAATACAATTTCTGTTGATCGGTGCATGATTTCGGTGAATGGAAACTTTGTAAGAACAGTTGTTGCTACAACCGTGACCTGGGGATGTACATCGTGTTCTTCTGAAGCATCCTCTACTGAGTATTATGTTTATGCAAAAGCTGCCTCAACAGGCGCAACGCTTTCTCTTCTTATTTCAACGACAGCCCCAAACGGTGATGGTTACGATGCGAGTTCAAACAAAGCTCTCGGTAGATTTTTTAACGATGGATCATCAAATATCATGGCCGTTGAAAACTGGGTAAGCGGTCGTTTTGGAACACCACGAAGTTTAGTTAGAGTTCATACTGCAGACACGTATCCAGGAACCGTTGAAACAAAAATTCCGCGCTTTACGACAATTGTAAAAAACGTTGGTCCTGATATTACATATAGTGCCGGGAGCTCAAGCCAAGGAGCTCGTTTTACCGTTAATAGTGACGGCATCTATGCAATTACTTTTTGTTGGAGTTCAGCAACAAGTGCGGGGCTCACAATGGCAATTACATTAAATGACACAGACTTAACTTCAGCCGTTTCCAGCGTAACTGCTGCAAATAGATTAGCCTATAGCTTTTCTCCTGCTGTTTCTGGAGATGGAAGTGCGCCGTGTCCAAGCTGGACAGGACCTCTTTCTTCAGGAGACATCATCCGACCACACACTGGAGGCGAAGTTCCAGGAACTGCGGCCAATGGAACAGTGTTTTCAATAGCGAAAGTGAGCCCGTGACAATTTCTCTTTCATTTCTTGATGGCCACGAATTTTATAAAGACGAAAAATGTATTTCTATGTGGTTTGATTATGTAAATGAAATTTTTGATAATTACAAAGACAAAGACTGTGAAGATTTTCTAAATAGTAACAAAGCCTTCTTAGTGAATGACGATAAAGAAACAATTGGCTTTGGTATTTATCATAATGAAGAGAATAAGACTGAGAACATTCGTGCAATGATTTTATTGGAATTTTATACAAAACCAGAATTTCGTTCTATTAAACGATTTTTAGAAACATCAAAAGTTATTAAAAAATTATTATCAGGAAGACATTTCAATAGATGGTATTGTGGTGTTGCAACCTCTCAAAAAAGAAAAATTAATGCCTACACATATTTAGGATTTGTTCCTTTTAAAGAAATAAAGGAATTTACTATTATGGAAATGGAAATTTAATATGGGAATGGGAAAAGCTCTTATACCGATGGCCGAATGGACGACTAGCAAAGGTCGTTCAATGATGCTTGGAAAAGGTGCTGAGGCGCCGCAGTATGTTGATCCAGAGATTGCTCAAATCAATCAAGAGAATGCTGTTAATAGTGCCAAAGTAGCAAGGTCTTTGTTGGGCGATGTTACTACGCAATTAGGAACTGTAAAAAATCAATTTAATGATTTACAGAGTCAAAGTCCTGAGCAACTAGCAAATGCTGAAATTGAAAGAAATCGTAGGGCGCTAAGCCTTGGTCAAGACCAAATGGAAAATAAGATTAATATGGGTGTTGCTAAGCGCGGCCTTGGAGACAGTGCGGCAGGATTATTTGCAAGCCTCAATAATCAAAATAATTATCAGAACAAGCTTAATGATCTAGAATCGAGTCGTTTTGGATTACAGCGCTCTATTTTTGGTCAAAATATAGGATTACAGAATGCCCTTATTAGTCAACAAGGAGCTTTAGCTGGCCAAATACAAATGCCTGGTACTCAATATATGACTGGCGGTTCAGAAGCTAAAAAAGGAATTCTTCCTGGTGTTCTTTCCGCCGTAGGTGGAATTTTTGGTGGAATGTTTGGTGGCCCAGCCGGAGCAGCTGGTGGATCTGCTGCAGGAGGCGCTATCGGCGGCGGGATATCTCAAGGCTTCCAAAAACAAGGCAAAAGCCTCGGTGGCTACGGGACTTATTAGGAGTTAAAGATGACTTATGTAGATATTGGTGCACAGGCAGCCCGTCAGAAAGCGCTTCTGCCTGCAGCAGGTTCAGACCCTCAAAGTCAGTTTGCGACAGGCATCGAAAAAGCTGTCAACACTGGCGTTAATGTTTACATGCAAAGAAAACAACAGCAGGCAAATCAAGATTATTTAAAACAAAAAGAAGACAGACAGAATGCTGTTGCTCTAACTGAAAAAGGCTTTATGCCTGCTACTCAAGATGAGGTTCAGTCTATTGTTCCGCAAGATGATGGGACAGGAAACGTTGTTGTTCCTGCTAATGCTGCCAACATCTTTCAAATTCCTGGAAGTCCTGGTTTAGGTTATTGGAAGGCTCCTCAACCCAGTGAAAAAGAACAAGCAGATGTAAATTTAAAGAATGCTCAGGCTACTTTTTATAAACAAAAGCAACCTCAGGGAGAGACTACTCCATATCAACAAAGGCGCCTTGATCTTCAAGATAAAAAATACATTGGCAGTACTATAATGAAAGCTCAAACAGAGCCTTTGGCACAAAAGATTGATCAAGGTATTTTTGCTGCAGACAAAGGTATTGGCATTGCGAATAATAAAGACATCCAATTCACACCTCAAATAGCAACAGACATGGAAAACGATGTAACTTCTATGTTGTCTGCGGCACGAGGAACAAATGCTCTTGCTGATCGTGAAAAACAAGAACTTGATTCTTATCAGCGTCAGTTTACTCAATTGATGCAAAAAGTTCGAAATAAACCACAAGAATGGCAAGCTCCAGAATACAAAGCGCAGCTTGTAAAAGTGTTTACTGATTTAAAATCATCGTCTCAGAAAGCACGAATTGCTCGTTTTGATAAAATTACTAGTCATTTGAAACGTCAGTATCAAGGCAATCAGGATGCACTTGATACAATTCAGGCTGGAAGAGATAGCCTCGGCTCTACTGAGCCTTCTCAGGAAACTGCTCCTCCTGTTGCTGGCGCTTCTAGCCAACCAGTCCCAACATCATCCGGAGTTACTATTAATCCTTCTGCTGCTGAAGGCGGATTTAATCCAGGAATGAGTAGATCACAGGCCGCGCAAGAAATTTTAAAGCAAAGAGGAATTCAGTTAAATGGCCCACGATGATTTAAGTTCATTAAGCAATGATGAGCTTATGAAAATTGCGCAGCAGCCTGAAGATCATTCGGATTTACATTCTATGAGCAATGAAGACTTAATGAAAGTTGCTAAGCCCATGTCTCAAGACGAAGTTAATCAATATTTTGGACCTTCATCGTCGCCATATGCTGTTGGAAATCAGTTTGTAAGAAAAGTTTTATCTGGAGCTACTTATGGCGCTTCAGATCCATTTGTTCAAGCGCTAATTACAAAACAAGATCCAGAAAAAATGGCAGAAGATGTTAAACAGGTTAAGGTTTTTGAACAAACATCTCCTGAATTAGCAACCGCTGGAACGGTTACTGGTGCTTTTATTCCAGGAAGTGGTCCAAGCATGGTTGCTGAAGGTCTTTCGGCTGGTGCAACCGCTGCGGGTAAATATGTCTCAGGCGCTCTTTCAGAAAATGCCGCTAATTTTGCTGGAAAGCTTGCTTCTGAAGGAGCTAAAGCGGCACCATTTCTTTCTGCTGGAGTTGGTTTTGCTTCTGGGAATGGCTTAGAAGATCGTTTAACAAGAGCAGCAAAAGGCTTGGCCTTTTCTATGGGATTAAAGGCTGCAGGAAATTATGCTCCTATGATAATGGAAAATGTTCCTAAAATTATAGAAAACATTCCATATTCTGGTGTTTCAAAAGCAGTTATTCCTGCTGTTTCTGGGATTGCTACAAACGAAATTGAAAAACGAAGAAAGGCAGTCGGACAATGAGTGGTTTTGATGATCCAGAATATATGAAAAGAGTACGAGAAGAGGTTTCTGATTATTTTGGAGGCAATCAACAGTCTTCAGAAGACGAAGGTCTTTCTCCACAAGAACGAAAAAAGAAACGTGATATACAATTTATGCAAGGATTGCGTCGTCAAGCAGTAGAAGGGAATTAACATGACTGTTTTTATTCAAAACTTTAGACAAGTTCAGTTTGATAATGGAGAAGCGTTTCAGGGCGCTGTATGTCCAGCCGCTCCTTCTGTCACTTACAACACAGGATCGATCAGTGCTTCTACTGATCCATTTACGAGTAAAACTAATAAGTATGCTGAAAGTAAAATTGTAAGAATTATTGGAACAGCAGCAGGACATGTAAAATTTGATGGTCCTTCTACAACGGCCACAACAAATGATTATTACATTGCTGCAAATGTTGAATACTTTTTTGTGATTGCTGTGGGAGCAGAATACATGCGCGTTATTCCAACAACGGGCTCTGCAACTTATTACGTCACTGAGATTTACTAATGACTAATTTTATTCGTGGATTTTATGTAACAGACATGGGGATTATTCAGCATAAATGGATTAACCCTGACCATATTAAAGACATGGAGCCTCCTACTGCTATTGTTGTTTATGACAGCAAAGGAAATTCTGAAACTCGTTTTCCATCCGTTTGTAAGATACGATCAGATAATGAGTTTGTAGGCTATGTCGATGTTTCAAAACCTATTGAGAAAAAGTCTTTAGAAGATTTTGTAACTCCTATTGTAGAGCCAAAGAATGAAGTTCGAAGAGGAAGGCCGCCAAAGAATGTCCACGTCGGACAGCACGGTTACCGTTAAGGGCTCATATATCAACTTTCTTCAGCTTGCGATAGCTGGAGCTGTTGGTGTGGGTTCGTTCTTAGCTTATTCAGAGTCGAAGTACGCCTCAAGAGAGATGCTTACAATAGAAGTTGAGCAACGAAAATCAGACATTAGAGACATCAAAGATCTCATTAACATTCAGAACAAGAAACTTGATAGAATTTATGAAATAATCGTTATGGAGGAAAAACATGGAAAGTAAACCAGTATATCTAAGTAAAACTGTTTGGATTAATTTAGTGATGGCAGTTTCTGTATTTGTTCCTATTGTGAATTCTTATTTGGTGGCTCATCCAGAATCTTTTGTTGTTGTTTTTACTGTTGTGAATGTGATCTTAAGGCTTGTTTCTCATGGAAAGCTTGAGCTTTCATAATGCCTTCTTGGTTAGCATTTTTACAACCCATTCTTGATGCAATAAAGCCCGTGTTTGAATTTCTAAATAAGTTGTTTGCTAAAAAACCTGCTGAGCAATCAAGTGAAGAAGTTCAAAAGAAACGAAATGACGAGTTAAATAAGGAAATTGAAGATGCGAAAAACCGCCATAAGCCTAATTAGCGTTTTAATGTTTTCTTGTTGTGATGCTCCTCAAAGGCCGTGGGATAAAGATATCTATTATCTAGATTACAAAGATCAATATTGCAGCAATTTGAAAGATCGCTCTGGGCGAAGTGATATAAAGCTTTCTGATTGTGATGGATTCTTATGTGAGTCCATTCAAACGTATCAAACAATTGATAATGCTTTAACTGCATGCCAAGAAGCGCTCAAACAGTGTCAGGGCAGTCATTGAGCATTCCTGATTGGCTGTTGCTTCTGCCTTGGGACACAATCACGCAAGTTTCTAATGATTACAAATTAGACAGAAAATTCATTGGCGCTGTTTGCTATCATGAGAGTCTTGGAATTCCATCAATGACCCGCTTTGAATCTACTTATCGATATCTCTATTTTCCTGAAAGATATGCTGAAGCCTTGTTTATCACGGAGGCGACGGAAACGAATGCACAAAAAACAAGCTACGGATTGTGCCAAATTATGGGGGCTGTTGCTCGTGAATTGGGATACGCAGATCATTTGTCCCGGCTGTCAGAACCACGGCTTGGACTTGATTTCGGTTGCAGAAAGATGGCTGAGCTTAAACAAAAGTATGGTGGCGAATTGTCAGAAATGGCCGCAGCTTATAATTCTGGAAACGTTTTACGACTAACCTCAGGAATGTACTTCAATCAAAAATACGTCGATGCGGTCATGGGCTTATATAGAGAACTAATTTAAAACGGAATGACGTTACTGCACGCTGTTGCCATAATTAACTTAAGCGCATCTACTCCAACGCCTTGGCCACTACATTGCCATTTTGAAGGAACGCCGTGAGAAAGAACAAGATCAACCGCAGAATTCACAACCGTATTACAAATGAGCCCATGAATTTGCGCGGTCCCTGTTGCAGGAGCTTGGCCCTGACACACCGGAATTTTAGCAAACATGGCGGCGACATCGGCATGAACACTAGCTGGAGACGCACAGTTAAGTGTGCTCGAAAGAACTTGAGAGAGTGTGTCGACAGCTTTTCCTTCTAAAGAACATGTTGACGTTGATGTGCATGCAGAAAATAAAACAAGTGCTGAGATGATAAATTTATTCATTTTTTCCTCCAATGATTTCTCAATCTAAGCATGACACTTTTCATTGTGCTATACTTTTTTATGACGGGGGTATTCAAATGAAACATTTTTTAATTTTATTGTCACTTTTGTCTACGGCTTCTTTTGCTGGAAAAGATTTTCATGGATCTGAATTTGAGAACATTAAAAATCAATATGGAAATGGTTTAACTGTTAAAGATAAAACGTTTGTGATGAATCAAACGAAGGCTTTGACGACATCTTTAGCAAATCATGCTGTGTCTGGAACGCCTGCGGTTTTGGAGAAGAAATTTCTTGATGGCGTTTATACAGAAGCTGACAAGAAGAACTGGATCATGGGTTGGCTTTGGGCGATTCATAAAGAAGCTGTTTATCGTGTGGTTTACGGCAAAGTAGATCAGCTCATGGTGACAAGCCCTGGCCAAATTGGAGCGCATAATCCGCATACTCAAGATCCAACGGATGTCGGCAAATGGCTCTTGGATAAATACATTCAAAGCTTCGATTATAAGGGCAACCTAGATAAGCTCGTGGCTGCCATTATGCGGTTTGAACAAGGGATATGTACGGGAGCTCCTGATGCTAGGGACACTTATACGGATGGTACAGAGATCGTTGGTGGCGTTGTTGGTTGGGTTATTGCTACTGCGGTTGCACTTCCAAATGACCCAAGCTTTGGGGTTCTTACCCTCTTTGTTGCTCAGCCTGCTGGTTTTATTATTGGTGATTTTATCGGTCTTAAAGTAGGCGAAGTTATTTACGACAACAAATGTGTCACGCTGCACGATGCATCCCAAGAACAAGCTGAACTAGACGAGTTGATTAACGCCCACTAGACACAAAGACTTTTTTCATTTGTAATAAAGACAACTTATCAGGAGATAAATACCTATGGCAGATGAGGCAACCGTTTCAAAAATAATCGCGGATGCAAAACAGGCAATTGCAGATTTCCATCAAGAGCGCCAACTTCCTCTTGTGCTTTCAAATCCACAATCTGTAAGTGCCGTTTTAGCTGATGTTGCAGCTTACGTTCTTGCTCACAAATCAGCAGCAGAAAATTTAGAAGCAAAGATTCTACTCATTGAGCAAGAACTGGGCTAATGCACAATCACATTGTCAATCATATCAATAACGATCAACTCGTTAGAGATTCAACTCTTCATGTGGTTGGCGTTGTCACAAATCCTTCAAGATTTCATAGTAGATATCGTTTATTCCGTGAATGGTATGAACGAATGCAAAAAACTCCTAATGTTAAAGTTTACGTTGTTGAAGCTGCAATGGGGGATCATCATTTTGAATGTACCGAGCGCGGTAATCCCAATCATCTCCAATTAAGAACAAGGCATCATCTTTGGTTTAAAGAGAACATGATTAACATAGGTGTGCGGACACTTCTTCCATTTAATTGGAAGTATCTCGCGTGGTGTGACACTGATGTTACTTTTACACGTGATGACTGGGCTTTGCGTTCATTACACAAGCTTCAAGACTATCCATTAATTCAGCCCTGGAGCGAAGCTGTTGATCTTGGTGCAAATTATAATGGCATGCAAACGTTTGAATCATTTTGCAAACTTGTTTACAAAGGAATTCCGCTTCGTCATCCGCAGGGAGATCCTTATCAATGTGGAAAACGATTTGGTCATTCGGGCTATGTCTGGGCTTGCACGCGTAATTTTTATGAAAATACGTGTGGCCTGTATGACAAGGCGATTTTGGGATCAGGCGATCACAATATGGCTTTTGCTGCTATTGGAAAATATGAATGGTCTGTACATCGGCACATGGGCGAAGGATACAGGCGCTCATTAAGAGAATGGCAAGATAAAGCTTTTCGTTCAACTCATGGTCATCTTGCTTATGTTCCAGGACTTATTCATCATCATTTTCATGGTCCTAAGGGAAAACGCTTTTACGTTTCTCGTTGGCAGATTTTAATGAAGAATCATTACGATCCATATAAAGATTTAAGATATGACGACCAAGGAATGCTTTTCATTCATGGAAAGCCACACCTAGAAAATGATATTAGACGTTACTTCCACTCTCGCATGGAAGATTCGATTGAAGAAGTTTAATCATTTCTAAAGTAGTTGTCGGATCAACAAGCGCAACATACGCCACATTTGCAGGACCGTTCTCGCCATCAAAGGTTGCTAAGTAGTCAGTATCCGGTTCTCCGCCCTCATCATTTAAGGGGTTCCACCATGCAAGCTGAACCTGATTCGCAGCCCAAGGCCCTTTAGTTGCCTTTTCTGCAGCTTCCTTTATTTTATTTAAATCTATCCCCATTCTCGTTCTTCTCCATATCCAGCTTCTGTGGTTATTGAATCAAAGTTAATTCCAGAGGCGGCCATACTAAGATACTTAATAAAGTTGTCTCGTGATATGAGACGTTCGTTGTAGTCAATGATTTGTGCTCGTCTAAGTCCATTACATCTAGGATTAAAGGGTGGGCCTTCATTAAATGGAGGATATTTATATGCTCGGTAGAAGGGCCCGTCTTTTTGTGCAAATGGAAAACCGAACCGTTTAACCTCAGGCAAAACTGTTGACACATAAAAATATTTAAATTCACTCATGGCGTAGTTAACCAGCCCTTAACATAGCAATCGTTCTCTTTGCATCTTGAAATAATAATCTGACCTTGCGGTGTTTGAAGCCATTGTCCATTATGCTCGCAATCACCTGCAATGCAGTGAACTTGAATTGCCTGATTTCCAGGCATCATGAGCGTCCATCCGTTTGTCATGCAATCGCCGTCTAGGCAGTAGGCGCTTATGGAAGGCCCATTAGAATAAGTATTGTCCCAGCCGCTAACAAAACAACTCGGAACACGGCATGAGGTGGTCGATGTTGCTCCGAAGCTGCTCCTAGTAGAAAAGCCAACGTTCCAACAATCAGATTGAGTGCAAGTAACATCGTCCTCTTGTCCATTTCCAATCTCCGTCCATCCCTTAGTTTTACAATCATCTTGTGTGCACCATGCTTCACTTGAACAATTGGCCTTTACTGAAAACAAGGCTAAAAACACAATTACAGATTTAATTAAAACTCCACGCTTTTTAAAGTTTGATACCCATTGACGTAAAGTTCTTGGTGAAACGCCGAGTGATGCCGCTGTAATTGTTTTATTGTAATTGCATAAAATTAAACGAGTGAAAATAACTTGTTCAATGATGTAATTTAATTTTGGAAGATAATGCCCTAAAATATCTTTTGGCATATCAGGATGGAATTTATGATCAGATTGTTCTTTTAGTTTCATTCCTCTGTACATTCTTTCATGGTCCTGTGTAAGTGACAACATTGCCTGGGCGAGCAGATCCTTGATTCATCACACGAACATTTGGACCAAAACGCACAAACTGTCCATTCCATTTCCATGATTGTTGTAAATAGTAAGGAAGTGATCTGACAATAGCATCAAAGTAAACAGTGTTACCTTCATCAAAATATTCAAACTTTTGAGAGAGCATAAAGATTGGAGATTCTCCACCAACCTTTGTCCATGTCTTATTAACCGCATCATAAGCTTTCACACGAAAACGTCCACGCACAATGGCCGCATTACTTGGAACACCAACAGATGAATAGTCGAAATACATGCAATAAAGCTTGCCGTTAGTTACAAAGACGTGCGATTTCACGCCATCATGTCCATAAGTATCTTGAATAGAGTCTGTAAGCGTATTCCATGTTGTGCCATCATATGAAATGATGCGTGTCTTATCTTTTGTTTCCTGCCAGCTAACTGCACCTTTGTTGTAGTAGTCGTAAGCAATTACAGGCTGACCGTTCCACATGGTCATGTCTGTATAGAGTGTTGATTCAATGTCATTGCTTGGAATTGCAGAAAACGGCTGAACATCATCATTAAAAACTTCCCATAGCTCAACCTTTGGCTCGCCATAAAGGACAAAAGCGCGGGAGGTTGCCGGATAAGAATATACAGCAGGATGCCTTACTGGACCTGGCGCGTTTTCCATAAACGCATTCGTTGCCCATGTAGCACCATCTAAAATATCAAGTGTTGTTGAATGATAATTATTTACAACTATTTGAAGAGGGGCTGTCAAAAATGAAATAAAGGCGCCACTCACATCAAATTGAGCATAGGGATAGTTCGGTGCTGTATCACTTGCAAATGTTCCCATGTCAACCCAATCAGGCTTTACATATTTACGTACAAGTAACTCCCATTCAGGACTATTTGGACATTTGCTGACAACGGCATAAAGCTCTGTGGTGCTGTCATTTGTGATAAGTGATGTGTAGCCGTAATGAATTGGAGTAATGTCATTACACTTATTATCATTTGCAGTTAAGTTTCCACGCTGTGTCCATACGTTACTTACGAGACACATTGCTTGTGTGTCTTTAAATGTAGATGTTGGAGTGCAGTGAAGCGCTAAAAGCAGAGTTAGTGAGAACATCGTTTCTCCTCTGAAGTTACTTTAGCAATCAATCTTGCTGCCTTTGAAATATACTCTTGATTGTATGGTTCTTTGGATTCTTTTGCTAATAGTTCCCGCCGTAAGACGTAGCGGACAAAGGCCATGAGCTCTTCGGTCATTCAATCTCCGCGATGACCGCATCTGCGCGTGTAAGGCCATACGTAGCTGCAGCAATGGCCTCTGTTAATTTATCGTGAATCGTAGTTCGTAATCCTGAGATTTCTTTTATTATTGTGCATACCTCCCGCAGAAGCTCACGCTCTTTTAAAAGAGCCAAGATTGTAGACGGGTTTGCGAGGGCGATGTACATGCCGTCAATTTCTGTTTGCTTATAGTTTTTAGTCTTATCTACGGCCAGCCAAATAGTGTACTGACGATCGAAAAGCTGAACCTCACAGCCGTTTGACTGGAGAAGATTGATCCATGACTTTCCAGGCGTTGCCCTCTCGGCCGCCTCGCGGAGTTTTTCGATGTCGATGGTCATAACAAACCAAGGTACTCGTATTGCTTAAGATTGTGTGCTCTTAACCAAAGATCGTAAGCATAATTAATAACCCAGTATCGTCTACCGTTCATATATACATTTTGAGCAACATAAAGTTCTCCAGAGGCTTTGTGCATCCAAACTCGTTCTCTCATTCCGTCTCCTCGTCGAGCGACGCTAGGGCTTCACGAGCAACATCACCAATAATAGATTCAAAGCTGCCCATTGTTCGGTAAGGCGATGTTCCAAAATCACTCAGCTTTGTCAGCGCCTTTTTCATCTTTTCGTTCTGGCGCCATGCGAGGTGGAGTTCGTTAAGAACGAACATGATATCTAGGTCTGGTTCTTGCCGAAGCATTCTCCACATTTCACGATGATGCTTCTCAATCTCTTCGAGGCGCTTTTGTTTCTGTTCGTTCATAATTTACCTATATAAACAAATCCGCGTTTTTTTAATTCTTTTAATCGTCCTACATAGGATCCGACACCGTAGTGGTTGTTCGTGAAGTGATATATGTATTCTTCTTTCACAACTAAATACAGTTGCGGTTCAAAATACCCAAAATAGTTTTCGTGATACCAAACCGTTTTCATTCACTCATCCTTCACGCCGAACTCAGCGTCGTATTCTGCGAGCGCCCGCCTAAAATCACCATAAGCATCATGTGATTGCATAATGCTCGCTAGTCCTTGATATCTATGTGCAGCTTCAATTACTTTCCTCGCGGCTATTAATTCTTTGAGTATAGACAGTTGCTTGATTTTCCCAACATGCGCCTTAACTCTTTCAAATTCCTCTTCTGAATCTTGAGGGTAAAGAAAATGATAACGGACATCAAAATTAATTGTGTCTTCGAGCTGCTGCTTCAATTCTTCATCTGAGATTCGAGTCATCTTATTAACCATCCAATGAAGCCGCCTAAAATAATTGCAAGACACGCAAATACCCAAAGATTTTTTCCCATGAATCCACCGAACGGATTTATAGGCGTCGTCAGCTCTATTAGTTGGCGTCGCTTCTCGCACATCAACATTTCCACTTTGTGCATGCGCTGAAGCTGTTCAATTTCTTCTTGTGGAGTCATTCAATAGTCTCCCAAGCCGTGGCTTTGATTTTGACGCTGCAATGTCTGCACGTTATTTGTCTGTCATCAAATCCTAGATATGCTTGCCTGTTCTTTAGATCAGCTATTCTCTGAACAGTCACGTCGTCTATGTAACAAATAGGACTGTGCACACAAGGCTTTTTCTCGATCTCTTCGATTTCGACTACGAAACCTTGATAAACAGAGTATTGCATCTGCGCGTCCGTCCATGCTTCATTAAACTCATTTTTAGTAGCAAGTCGGTGATTTCCTGGAACAGTATAAACACGACGCCCGTGTTTTTTGAGATAATTGTCGTAGATTTGCTGGGCTATTTCGTGGGGCGGCCGATGATCAGA
>Ga0134121_10000714_pt1 | contig 35234 bp, 36 predicted proteins | sample KB301_FD_96463 | JGI IMG/M metagenome (GOLD analysis project Ga0134121, IMG submission 96463) | Terrestrial soil microbial communities without Nitrogen fertilizer from Kellogg Biological Station, Michigan, USA - KB3-0-1 | ecosystem: Environmental > Terrestrial > Soil > Unclassified ...
CCGGAGAAGTGCCAGCGACCTTTGCAGGCATGGCAAAGAACGCAGAAGCCTTTCTCAGTGGTCGCGGAATGACGAAAGATGAACTTCTTGGCTTCTCGATCGGCAGAATGGTTGCGCAGCAAATAGCGCTCGATCGTCCGGAACTGGTTCGCAAGCTAGTCCTGGTAGGAACCGCGCCGCGCAATCACGACGCAGGAAACGGACAGGGGCACATCACCCCCGAGACCTCCATGATCTTCGGCGCTACTTACGATCCGCCCGAGAATCTCTGGCTCAAGGTTTTCTTCACGAACTCTGAGAAGAGCCAAGCCGCTGGTCGCGACTTCCTGAAGCGATACTTGTCACGCACCCAAAATCGCGACGTTCCGGTCAACGACAAGGTCGCGCCGGCGCAGATTGCAGCCATTGGACAATGGGGCACACATCCGGGAGAGCGCTTTGCCTACCTTAAGAACATCAAGCAGCCCACCTTGATTGTGAGCGGCAACCATGACGTCATCGTCTACACGGTGAATTCACTCTATCTGGTTCAGAACATGCCGAACGCCAAGCTGATCCTGTATCCCGACGCTAACCACGGATCCTGGTATGAGAATCATGAGGATTTTGTCTTTGAAACAAATCGGTTTCTCAATGAATAGACGGAGGGAAAATAGATGTCCATCACTAAACAACGCAATCTCCAGGGCCTGAAAGCCCTCGTCACAGGAGCAACCGCAGGTCTCGGCCGCGCGATCGCCTTACAACTCGCGCGTGATAGCGCCGACGTCTTCGTGCATGGCCGCGACGCAGCGCGCGGCGCGCAGACGGTCGATGAGATCCATAGACAGGGCGGGAGCGCTCGCTTTGTAGCGGCCGACCTCAACAACGCCGACAGCGTCACGCTTCTCGCCAAGGAAGTTGGAGACATCGACATCCTGGTCAACAATGCAGGATTCTCGGTGTGGGGACCCACCGAGACTTTTGAGATTGCGTCCTTTGATGCGATGTTCGAGGCCAACGTTCGCGCGCCGTTCTTCCTCGTTGCGGCGTTTGCGCCAGGCATGGTGACACGCGGGACTGGAAACATCATAAACATCAGCAGCATGGCCGGTCGTCTCGGTCTCTCTGGCGGTGCGGCATACGGGGCGACCAAGGCGGCCCTGGCGTCATTGACTCAGGCATGGGCGGCGGAATACAGTCCGCGCGGCGTCAGAATCAACGCAGTCGCGCCGGGCCCGATCTACACGCGGCCCGAGGCGCGCGCACTCTTCGATACGCTCGGAGCCACTACGGCAATGAAGCGTGCGGCCGACCCTGCGGAGATCGCCGAAGTCGTCGCCTTTCTTGCCTCCCCACGAGCCAGCTACATGACCGGCGCAATCGTGGCAGTCGACGGTGGGCGAACTGCGATATAGGAACCACAAGCCTTGGCGCAACCTCTACAGGTGACTGTCCTTCCAGACTGAAAGACAGACAGAGGGTAAAATGACAATTCATATGTCACCCAATCGCGAGGTTCGCCTCGCGTCCCTTACCGAGGCAGTGCGGCAAGTGTCGGAGTTGGAATGACGGCGACGAAAGCCAGGCCGGCGAGGCCATCGGTCGCGTCCGGGAATGTGATACGGGTCGCTTTTTGGATCGGGGTGGCTGTTGCCTTCGGAGTAGGGGTCACTCTCGCACGGGGAGCTAATGCTGCTGCGGAATACTATGCGGCATACCTGCTCGAATTGTCGTTGTCGGTAGACAACATCTTTGTCTTCGTGATCGTGTTTTCTGAGATCCACATTCCCGCCGAAAACCAGCGGCGGGTGCTGGCGTGGGGCGTCGCCGGCGCGCTTGTCTTCAGAGGGGCCATGATCATCGCGGGGATCGCCCTCGTCCAACGCTTTGAATGGATCCTGTACCCATTTGCGGCCCTCATCTTGTTCGCTGCGTGGCGGATGCTGTTTGCCGAGGAACGTGAGCGGCGGGTCGTCGCCGACGCCTGTGAGGTCTGCTCCACGTGGATTGCGCGGGTGGTGCGTGTCAGTCCCGTGTTGGCGGGTCACCGGTTTTGGCGGCGTGAAGGAGGGCGCCTCGTCTTCACTCCACTGTTTGTCGCTCTTGTCGTGATCGAGACGACAGATATCGTATTCGCGCTCGATTCGGTCCCTGCAGTATTGTCGATCACGCGGAATCCCCTCATCGTATACAGCTCGAATGTGCTGGCGATGTTCGGTCTGCGCTCGTTGTACTTCGTGGTGTCTGACGCCCTCGATCGGTTGCGGTACCTGCGGTACGGTCTAGCCGCCGTGCTCGTGTTTACTGGCGCGAAATTGATCCTGAGTAAATGGATCCCCATCAGTCCGGGCGTGTCCGTCGGCATTATCGGACTTGTGCTTGGTGTGACGATTGCCGTGTCGATGTGGACCTCCAAGACGGATCCTGAAACACCTTAATACCTCCCCCGCGACGTTCGCGTTTTCTCGCGAATCCATCGCGAATTCGCGAAATATTCTCGCGATCTGCCTTCCACGTTTCGCTCACTCCGGACTGGATTCAATAACTTAACGAATGGTCGCGGCGTTGCCTTTTATTGGTCGTTCAACGAAGGAGAATTCAATGAAAAGATCAATCGTTTCAATCGCAGCGCTCTTTGCATTCGCAACAACCGCAATGGCGCAAGTCGAGCAGCCGTCGCAAATCAGTATCCAGGGCACAGGCATTGTGACCAAAGACACCGTGGACGGTTCGAACTCGCAGCGCAGCACGAAGTCTGGCGGCTTGCTTGTCGGATATTCCTATCAATTTAACCGGTGGGCGGGCGTTGAGGGCAACTATGGTTTTACACGCAACACTCAGAACTACTTCGGATCGACGGGACAGGCTTCGATACGATCCGACATTCATGAAGTGACAGGATCATTCGTCGCTCACATTCCGGCACACATAGCCAAAGTCAGGCCCTACGCATTGGCGGGGGCTGGGGCACTGGTCTTCGATCCTACTGGTGGGCCCACAGTCGCCCGAGTCGCGCGGCAGACCAAGGCGGCCTTCGTCTATGGTGGCGGTGTCGACTTCGATCTCGGCAGCAACTATGGTGTTCGCGCCGAGTATCGCGGCCTCGCCTTCAAGCTTCCGGACTATTCCGTGAATAGCCTCAGCATCGACAAGGTGACTCACATTGCCCAACCCTCGGTGGGTTTCTTTGTCCGCTTCTAACTGTCGTTACTCGCCCGCTGGTCCGGCGTCGGCCGGACAGCGCGGCGTTTCAAGGTGCACACGATGATTCACATCAAAAGGCAGAGTCAACAACCCGTGACAGTTTGCAAAACACAGGAGGCTGCGTCATTCTTCAAGAATGAAGGGTGATCCCGTCACCGACATTGTGAACTTGACGAGTGCCCGATGCGTGGATGTGGGCATCCTTCTAGCTGGAGGGGCTTGGGCGCTGCGCTTCCCTGCCCCCAAGGAGATCAAATTCGTTGCCGTCGTGAAGGGCAATTGCTGGCTCACCATCAAAGACGAGGTGAGCCCTCTGCACGTCAAGACAGGCGATGTGTTTGTTCTGCCGACCGAACGAACCTTCGTTCTCGCCGGCGACTTGAACGCCCCACTGACCGACGGCCTCAAACTATTCACTAATGCACCGGACAAGATCGGAAAGGTCGGCGATGGCGATGACTTTTTCGCCGTTGGAGCCCACCTGGCTTTGGATGCAGAGCGTGGGAGGCTGCTCTCGGAGGTGTTGCCACCCTTGCTTCACGTTGGCAGTGATTTGCCTGAAGCGACAGCCATGCGTTGGCTCCTTGAACAACTCGTGAAAGAAGTTGCCGCTGATCGGCCGGGTGCGGTGCTGGCATCAGGACACCTGGCGCAGCTCCTATGTATTCAACTTATTCGCTCCTATCTTGAAGTCGCCGAACCGGACACCGCGGGATGGGTGGGAGCCCTCTCCGACAAGCGTATTGCACCTGCGCTGCGCCTCATGCACCGGGAACCCGAGCGTGCCTGGCAGCTCGGCGAGCTTGCAAAGGAAGTTGCCATGTCGCGAACAAGCTTCGCTTTGCGCTTCAAGTCTGTTGTCGGTGTCGCACCGCTCACGTACTTACTGAACTTGCGCATGCACTTTGCCGAGCAGGAACTGCGCGAGGGCTCCATGTCGGTTTCGGAGTTGGGCCTCTCCCTCGGCTACACCACCGAGAGCGCTTTCAGCAACGCATTCAAGCGGACGACGGGAATGGCGCCCAGGCGATACCGAGATGTCTTTGCGAGCATGGACCGGTCAACACCCCACCTCAAACCTGCGCCATACCGCCGTCCGCAAAGAGCTCTACGCCCGTAATGAAACTTGATGCGTCGTTCGCAAGAAACACCGCGGCCTTGCCGATCTCCCGGGGGTTCGCAAGGCGTCCAAGCGGATTCCCCTCCCCCATGGACTTAACCGCATCGCCGACCCTATCGGCTCCCGACGCAGACTCCAGAGCACTTCTCAGAGACGGGGTGTCCACCGCGCCAGGACTAAGGATATTGATCCGGACTCCCGAGCCCTTGATGTCCTGAATCCAGCTTCGAACCATGCAGCGGACAGCAGCCTTCGCTCCGCCGTAAAGACTCATGGCCGGAGGAGGGCTGACTGATGCCGTCGATCCAATGATCACGATCGTTCCGCCCCGCGGTAATAGGGGCACAGCCGGCTGAATAGAGAAAAGGACGCCCTTCACGTTGGTATTGAAAGTCCGATCAAACTGGTCCTCCGTGATCGTACCAAGAGGACCGTTAGCATTGGTGATAGCGTTGGCGACGACTGTATCGAGCCGTCCATGCTTCGCCATCACAGCCTTGAACATCTCCTCCATTTCAGAAAGTTTCGCGACATCGGCCACGATTCCCGAGCTGTTTGGCCCGAGTACCGCGACCGCTTCATCGAGTATCGGCTGCCGGCGCCCAGTCAGAACCACACGGGCGCCCTCTGCGACGAATTCTTGAGCGATGCCCAAGCCGACGCCCTGCCCGCCGCCAGTAATCACGGCGACCTTCCCTTCTAGTGATTTACTCATGTGACCTCCGATTGATGTTGTCAAATTGTTCGGACTTAGGCCTGCGCCGTAGGACGGACAACGATCTCGTTCACGTCAACTTCGTCCGGCTGCTCGATAGCAAATGCAATGGCCCTGGCAATCGCCACAGGCGGAATCGCCATCTTGTCCCGTTGGCCGATGATTTGGGATCGGACTTCCGGATTCGTCATGGAATCCGCGAGGTTGGTCTGGACGAAACCTGGTGACACGCCCGTCACTCGGAGCTTGTCACCGGATTCCACGCGTAAGCCCTCCGTGATGGTGCGCACCGCGTTCTTCGTGGCCGCATAGACTGCCATGGTCGGAGTGATTTGAATTCCGGCAGTGGAAATGACGTTTATGACTTGTCCGAAACCCTGCCTGCGAAAAACCGGAAGGGCGGCGGCGATGCCATAGAGAACTCCTTTAAGGTTGATGTCGATCATCTCCTCCCAATCCTCGACACGGAGTTCCTCGAGCCGAGAGATTGGCGCAACGCCGGCGTTGTTGACGAGAACGTCGAGCTTGCCGTACCGCTCAATGGCCAACCCGACGAGCCTGGATAAGTCCTCGCGCCGCTTCACGTCAATGGATGCGTAGGCTGCCTGGCCGCCAGATGCCACGATGCGGTTGGTGAGAGCATCGAGGCGATTCGATCCGCGCGAACCGAGTACGACCTTCGCACCGCGTTCGGCGAGTAGGAGTGCCGTTGCCTCGCCTATCCCGCTGCTCGCTCCCGTTATAGCGACAACCTTTCCTTCGATTCCTGACATAAGGTTTCTCCCTTCCAATTGCTGTGATCTTGAGAAAACGATACGTCCGGCGATCGAAATGGGGAATGCTTGGGCGTTCGTGAAACCTGCCTGATCATTCACAACGCGATAGTGGATTTTCAGGAGGGCTGGTGCGAATGAGAAAGGTTCGATTACCTGAGAAGATCGCCGCTTCGTTGAGTCAAGGTGATGCCACCCGGGCCGGTGACGTGCAAGTCCTCCGGATATCAGTTCCTGGAGGCGTTCGCAGCGTTCACCAGCGACGATTCAAGCCCCATCTAAACCGTGCTTCGTCCTCTCCGGTACAGTCTGGATCGAGATAGACATGCATGCTGGATATGCGGCCATCGCGAAATTTGAAAACATTGCAGAAACGCCCGCCGGAAGTTTTGCCGCCCACCCAGGATTTGCCGGACATTTTCCCTTGTGAAGTCCCTTCAACGACCAGATAGTCGCCTGAAGGAATGAAGCTCAAACCGTCATAGTCGTGCCGAATGTATTCCAGGATCCCGTCGAACCCTTTAACCATCTCGAAAAACGTCTGCCGTCCAAAGCCAAACCCGAATTTGGGGAAATAGAGTTCAGCATCTTCATGGAAGAGTTCAAGGATGTCCGGACGTCCCTGGTCCACTCTGAGGAAGTACTCTCGGGCAACCGATATATTGTCTCGATGGTTGGACTTCATTTCGCTAGCGCGTTGGCGATTCATCAGGAAGCCACGACGACTCTGTGACAACGGGATAGCAGTTAAACGATTGGATTTTGCCGTTCTTCAAGCGGAATACATCGCAGCACGGCGCCTTCATTCTTCTTCCAGAAGGAGGAATAGTTCCTTTCGGCAATTCCAGCGGCCCCTTATGCGTACCGTTCAATGAAAGCTCGACGATAACAACGTCGCCTTGCACGACAACGTCATAAAGTTCGCGATGCATATCAGGAAACGCCTTCGCATAAATCTCAACGGTTCGACCGAGTTCGTTTGGTCCACGATAAGTGACACCGAGCGACTCATCGGTGAACGTTCCGTCTGGGGTGAAGCAAGCCACCCACGCGGGGATGTCCTTGATTTCCGCCACATGGTAAGCGTTACGAATAAACTGCTCATTAGTCATATCCTCTCCTTACTTTCTCAGAGACCCTAAGGCTCCGCTCCACGCGATCAATTGATCCAACATGGCGTTCACCTCCGCCTCGTGCATCGATGCGGGTTTGAACACGGTGAAATTCTCGAAATCAGTAAACAATGAAAGCCCGACCTGTGCGCGCACAGTCGCGACCTGAAGCTCAGCCATGATGAGTCGGAGATTCTCGACGGCGCGAGCACCCGACGTACCGCCGTAGCCGATGAAACCTGCGGCCTTATTGATCCACTCGTTATGAAGGAAATCGATGGCGTTCTTGAGCGCACCCGAGGTCGCGTGGTTGTATTCGGGCGTCACAAAGACATAACCATCGAATGTGGCTATCTTCGCCGACCATGCCCGTGTGTGATCATGGCTGTACTGGCCAAACATTGGCGGCATGGGCTCGTCAAGAAGGGGAAGGTTGAAGTCCGCGATGTCCACAAGTTCGAATTCGGCGTCCTTGCGTTTTCGCGCAATGTCGTAAGCCCACTTGGCCACGACCTCGGCCTTCCGGCCTGGCCTCGTACTCCCGATGATGATACCGATCTTAGTCATGATGCTCCTTCGCTCGAGAAACCCATTCGCGTACGTAGGCGGGACAGTGTCGAAGTTCAATTCCGGTTGCTTCCGCAACCGCAAGGGCCTCGACCGCTTCCTGACAGACCAGCGTGACCTCGGTGAGATCAATTGCCAGTCCACCCTTCGTTGTTTTCTCTTTTTCCATCGACTCCCGCAAAGTCGCGACGTCCGTACACTCGATTCGGCCAATAACGTGCAAAACCATCAAACCGTCCGGAGTGGGGACTCGTTCAATTTTGCAAGTCATCTGCTCACCGCACCCGACGATCACCAAACCTTCATTCCACCATCGACGACGACATCGACACCGGTGACGTACGAACTCTCATTGGAGGCCAGGAACAAAGCGACGTTAGCCACTTCCTCGGGCCGGCCGAGACGTCCGAGCAGTGTCTTGCCGAGCATCGCGCTCGCCCATTCGGGGTCCTTCAGCTGTTCTCTCGTTTGATTGGTTTCGATCAAGCCCGGGGAGATGGAATTCGCGCGAATGCCGTGTGCTCTGCCCTCCATCGCGAGCTGCCGCGTCATCCCGATGATCCCTGCCTTGGCCGTTGTGTGCGCCAGTGAGCCCAGCGTCTTGAAGCTCATGAGGCCGTTCAGCGACGCGGTGTTCACGACAACGCCGTGGCTGGCCTTCAGAAACGGCCACGCGGCGCGAGTGAGGAAAAAAACCAGGTCTATTTCTTCCCGCAGATCGCGGTTCCATTCCTCGTTGGTGATGTCTTCGAGCCAGTTGAAGTACGCCATCGCAGCATTGTTGAACAGTACGTCGATCCTTCCGTATTCGCGCACTGCAAGGTCGACCAGCGCCTGACACTCGGACGGTTGGGTCAGATGACAAGGCTGAAGGGAGATCATCGTTCCGCCGTGGGCGCGAACCATTTCAACCGTAGCTTCAGCCTCGGCGATGTTCAGGTCGCAACCGACGACCGACGCACCTTCTCGACCGAATACCAGGGCGGCCGCGCGGCCCACACTCCCACCCGTCCCGGTGATCACGCACACCTTGCCCGATAGCCTGCCTGACATCTTCTGGTTCCCTTTCTGCGGCGCAGTTAACGCAAATACTGTTCCAGCCCTAACCTAATGAAAGAAATGGATTGCGCGCGGCGTGAACTGGCGAAAAAGATGGAGGTGGTGAAAAATGTGGTGATTCTGGTGAATCTGGTGTTGCCCCGAAGCGCCCGCGATGCTCACTAGAATCTCGTGAGCTCGCCGTGAATTCGCGCAGCCTTCGCGAATTCACGATAGTGCAACGAAAGCAATTTCGTCTGAGCACAATCACTTAGCTATGGCAGCTCTGTTGCACGGGTGGAGAGACCAAAGGAGCAAGGATATGAAAAACGCAACGTTATGGGTGCTGCAGGTTCTGGGTGGGGCGATGTTCTTGATGGCGGGGTCCAGCAAACTCGCGGGAAACGAAGCGATGGTTCAAATGTTCAATGCGATCGGCGTTGGACAATGGTTTCGATACGTGACTGGGGGCATCGAAGTCGGAGCAGGATTGTTGCTGTTTGTGCCGGCGCTGGCGGGCGTGGCCGCTTTGCTGCTGAGTGCCACCATGATCGGCGCTGTACTCACCCATCTGTTTGTCATCGGAGGCAGTCCCGCAATTCCGCTCGTGCTACTGGCATTCATGATCACTGTCGCTTACGGACGGCGAGATCGTTCCCTGGCTTTGATCGGCCGGGAGAATAAATCGTGGAAAACAAGAGTCGCGTAACCCTGACAGACAGCCTGCCGGCGCAACAGTCAATATCGCCGGCACGGATGTCTTAGTGGAGGTTGAATCGCATGAGAGCTGACATTGTAGCTGGCGCAATATTCCCTGATTATGAACTGAGCGATCACACCGGCAAACGTCGCAAGCTTTCGGATCTTCAGGGACCAGACCCCCTGATCCTGGTGCTCAGCCGGGGAGGATACTGCCCGAAGGAGAGACGCCAGGCCGAGGGTCTGGTCCAACTTCACCACGAGATGGAAGTCGGCTATTCCCGCATGGTCACCATCAGTACCGACAACCTGCTTGAGACCAATGAATACCGTGCTGGCGTCGGCGCCCATTGGACGTTTTTATCCGATCCGGGGCGCAAGGTTCAGAAGGATCTCGACATCGCCGAGTACACGGACGCACAGCACGATCCGATGATCCCGCATGTCATCGTCCTCGAGCCTGGCCTGGTCGTGTTCAAGGTCTACAACGGCTATTGGTTTTTTGGCCGACCAACCGTCGAAGAGCTTCGGCAAGACTTGCGTGCCGCGTTGAGGAAATGCCGCCCGGACTGGGATATCACGACGCCCGAACTAAAAGCCGCCTGGGAGCGGGGTGAGCGTGATCAATTCTTTCCCTATGGCAAGACCTACGGGCAGGTGTTTCGGGAGCAGGAGTAACCGGCATTAGGGCTACTGTGGCGATGCCGGTGCAGATTGACTGATACTCTCTTAAGGACTGACTTTGCATTCCTGAATGGAGGCAATGCGCTGTCATATGTTGGCAAATGGCTATCCACCGATAGAAGACTACGGCATCATCGGCGACCTTCACACCGTCGCGCTGGTGGGCAAGAACGGTTCGATCGATTTCCTCTGCCTCCCGTCGTTTGATTCCCCTTCGGTGTTTGCCGCGCTCCTCGACGCCGAGCACGGCGGCAGCTTCCAGATCGCGCCGCAACTCGACGACGCGGTACACAGGCAGCTTTACCTGCCCGACACCAACGTACTGCTCACCCGGTTTCTTTCCGACAGTGGCGTTGCCGAGGTTTCCGACTTCATGCCGGTGGAGGACGCCGGCGTCGCACACAACCTTGTGCGCCGAGCCAAGACGGTTCGCGGCGAGCTCCGTTTCACCATGCGCTGCGATCCGCGCTTCGATTATGCCCGCGCGACACATACGGTGGAGCGGCGCGGCGAAAAGGAAATCCTCTTCGTCGGCCGCTCTGGCGTGCGCGAGCTTGTGCTGCGACTGCGCTCGTCGGTACCAATGCAGCTCGCGGAGGGTGCCGCCGAGGCCCAGTTCACGCTCGGGGCGGACGAATCCGCGTGGTTCGTGCTCGAGGTGGTGATGGCGGACGGGCCTTCGCCCTGTGCACGCCCCGACTACGTGACCGACGCGTTCAAGGAAACCGTGAACTTCTGGCGCGGCTGGGTCGGCAAAAGCACATACAAGAACCGCTGGCGAGAAATGGTGAACCGTTCCGCGCTCGTGCTGAAGCTGCTCACGTCCAGAGAGCATGGGTCGATCGTGGCCGCACCCACATTCGGGCTGCCCGAGAATATCGGTGGCATGCGCAACTGGGACTACCGCTACTCCTGGATCCGCGACTCGTCTTTCACGCTCTACGGACTCATGCGGCTCGGCTACACCAATGAGGCCGCGGATTTCATGCGATGGATAATGGCGCGCTGCCAGGAGCTGGAGCCCGGCGGTTCGCTCAAGATCATGTACGCCCTCGACGGGCGTTCCGTAATGCCTGAGGAGACGTTGCCCCACCTCGAAGGCTATATGGGGTCGCGGCCCGTTCGCATCGGCAACGCCGCTCGCAGCCATCTTCAACTCGACATCTATGGCGAGTTCATGGACTCGGTATACCTCTACGACAAGTACGGTTCGCCGATCGGGCACGAGGCGTGGATGAACATCGTGCGGCTGATCGACTGGGTGTGCGACCACTGGCGTGAGAAAGACGAGAGCATTTGGGAGGTGCGCGGCGGGCGTCAGGAGTTCCTCTATTCGCGGGTGATGTGCTGGGTGGCTTTCGACCGGGCCATCCGCCTGGCGAATCGACGCTCGTTCCCAGCTCCCTTGCCGCGTTGGTTCGAAGCACGCGACACCATATATCGCGACATCCACGGACGCTTCTGGGACGCGGCGCGGCAGGGCTTCACGCAGTACCCGGGCGCGTCCGGATTCGATGCCGCAGCGCTGCTCATGCCCCTGGTGCGCTTTGTATCGCCGACCGACCCGCGATGGACCGCCACACTGCGCGGCATCGAGCAAGAACTGGTGAGCGACTCCCTGGTCTATCGCTATCGCCGCGGCGAGAACTTTTCCGACGGCCTCACCGCGCAGGAAGGAACGTTCTCGATGTGCTCCTTCTGGTACGTCGAGTGCCTTTCCCGCATGGGCGATCTTCCCAAGGCGCGTTTTTTCTTCGAGAAGATGCTGGGCTATGCGAATCACCTGGGGCTTTACGGTGAGGAACTGGGGCCGCGGGCGCAGCACCTCGGCAACTTTCCTCAGGCCTTCACGCATCTGGCACTGATCAGCGCTGCGTACGATCTCGATCGGCGGCTCTCAGCCGCCGGCCACGCAGACTGACCCGATGAAGTTCGTTGGTTCGATTGCGCAACCCTGTGATGAAGGCGTCATTCGTTCCGCGCCCGCTGCAACTCCATGCTCTGCAGATGCGGCGCCATGGATTCTCGCGGCGACGATTCTCGGATCAAGTCTCGCCTTTATCGACGGAAGCGTGGTCAATCTCGCGTTGCCGGCGCTGCAGACCAATCTCAACGCAACTGTCATCGACGTGCAGTGGATTGTCGAGTCGTACGCGCTTTTCCTTGCCGCATTGATGTTGGTCGGAGGATCGCTCGGCGATATCTACGGCCGGAAACGGGTTTACATCGCCGGTACCGCTCTTTTCGCCGCCGCCTCGGCATGGTGCGGGTTGGCGCCCAACGTGAACCAATTAGTTTTCGCGCGCGCAGTGCAGGGCGTTGGTGCCGCCATGCTGGTGCCTGGCAGTCTCGCCATTATCAGCGCCTCGTTTCAAAAGCGTGATCGCGGCCGAGCCATTGGCACATGGTCCGGCTTCACATCAATCACCGCGGCGGCGGGCCCCGTGCTTGGCGGTTTCCTGATCGAACATGGCTCGTGGCGCTGGGTCTTCTTCATCAATCTTCCTATCGCCGTTGCCGTTTTGCTCCTGACTTTGTGGCATGTGCCGGAAAGCCGGAACGTTCAGTCCGGCGCAAGGCCGGACTGGCCTGGAGCCGCGCTCGCCGCGATCGGTCTGATCGGAATTGTCTATGCGCTCATCGAGTCCTCAAAGCGCGGATGGAAAGACCCTGCTCTGATCGCTGCCGCGTTGGCAGGCGCATGTGCGCTGGCCGCTTTTGTCGTGGTTGAGACACGCAGCAGCGCGCCGCTGGTTCCTCTCGGATTATTTCGCGCGCGCGATTTCAGCGGAGTCAATCTGGTCACTCTGTTTCTCTACAGCGCCCTGACCGTTCTGCTTTTCTTTTTTCCGCTCAACTTGATTCAGGTGCAAGGCTACTCGGCTACGGCGGCAGGCGCGGCCATGCTGCCTTTCATTCTTTTGATGTTTCTTCTGTCACGATGGTCAGGCGGACTCGTCGATCGTTACGGCGCCAGACCACCACTCGTGTTCGGCCCATTAGTCGTTGCGATCGGGTTTGCTCTCTTTGCGCTGCCCGCAACGGGAGGCGGCTATTGGACGACATTCTTTCCAGCGGTGGTCGTGCTTGGACTGGGAATGGCAGCGAGCGTGGCTCCCCTCACAACAACCGTTATGAATTCGGCTTCTGAAGAGCGAGCTGGAACGGCATCGGGAATCAACAATACCGTTTCACGATTGGCGGGCGTGCTGTCCATCGCCGTGCTCGGCATCGTCATGCTTGGCGTTTTTACTTCACAGCTCTCGTCACGTCTGAAAGCGATGGATCTCAATCCTGGAAGCCGGCAGGATATCGAGAGCCAACGGGTGAAACTGGCAGCGATTGACATACCTCAAGAGATCGATGCTGCAGTAAGAGTGAAGATCCGGCGGTCTATTGATGAATCTTTCCTGGCGGGATTTCGCCTCGTGATGCTCGTGGCGTCGGGACTGGCGCTACTGAGCGCCGCAACCGCCTGGCTGACAATCGGACCTAAACCGCGTGCCCACCCAGCGGGGGACACAGGTGGCGCAGGGTTGTCCTGATTCCGGTTTCCTCGGCTCCGCTTTGCAGCGCGACTCGTTGCAGTTCAACACTCGGGAACACATAGTAATATTGTTAGACTCAAGATGCGTGACCAGCAAAAGGAGGCGCAGGCGGGGTTTTGAAGGACAACTCCCTCAATCATCAAACTGGAGCCTCAGTGGTGCGTCTCGCTAAGCCGGACCCGCTGACGATCGGCTCATCTGATCATTTCGAGGGCTTCGCTCAGAAGCGTCTGCCCCTTGGCACGGAATTGCAGCTCGCTCTGAATCTGATTCCGGCGCATACCTGGTACGCGACCTCAGCCGGGGCGCTGACTTTTCTGAATGGACGTGGTGCAGATTACCTCGGCCTCCCGAAAGACCATCCCCTTCGGCTCGGGATCGACACAGGCGCGGCGTGGGATTCCCATATCGCTCTTTTGCATCAGGATGATCGCGAAGAGACACGCAGAAACTGGTCGGACTGTTTACGGACAGGATGCGCCGGTGAGGTGAGTTTTCGCTTGCGCAACACCGATGGGAGATACCGGTGGTTCCTCAGTCGCGCCGAACCGGTCCGGGATGCTAACGGAACCCTTCTGTATTGGGTTGGGGTTAACCTCGACATTGAAGAACGGAAACGGGCCGAGCAAGAGCTGCGAGACATACTCGATACGATTCCGGCAGTCGTGTGGGTCGCGCTGCCTGATGGTTCCAACACTTACGTAAACAGCCGATTCGTGGAGTACTCGGGACTGGCGCCGGCACAAACGGCAGGGTCAGGGTGGCGGGCGGCAGCCCATCCCGATGATCTTCAAACGCACGAAGGCAAGTGGCTCGCCTCCGTGGCAAGCGGCGAATCTCATGAAAGCGAGGTTCGTTTTCGCCGAGCGGATGGGCAATATCGATGGCATTTGGACCGCGGCCTTCCATGGCGAGCTGAGGATGGAACCATTATCAAATGGTATGGCGTCGTCACCGACATCGAAGACCGTAAGCGCGTCGAAGAAGCCCTGCGGCGCAACGAGCATTGCCTGGCGGAAGCCCAACGACTAAGCCACGTCGGCAGCGTCGGAATGGAAGTCGCTACGAAGCGGATATTCTGGTCCGAGGAGTCAGCTCGGATTTATGGATACGCACCCGGGACGGAACCGACACCCGAGTTAATACTGCAGCGAGTTCATCCCGAGGATGTGGGCCTTGTCAAAGCCGCCATTGAACGTGCTGGGCTGGGCGGAGACGACTTTGACTATGCCCATCGGTTGCTGATGCCGGACGGTTCGATAAAGCATATTTACAACCTTGCCCATTGCTACAGGGACGAGGCAGGCAACGCAGAAGTTCTCGGCGCGATAATGGATACCACGGAACGTAAAGTCGCGGAAGAAACGATCCGGCGAAGCGAGGCATATCTGGCCGAGGCTCAAAGGCTAAGTCACACGGGCAGCTTCGGGTGGAAACCGGACGATGGAGAGATTGTCTGGTCAGACGAAACTTATCGCATCTTCGAGTACGACAACACTCTAAAGCCAACAGTGGATTTAGTGATGCAGCGCGTACATCCCGATGACAGAGCCCGAGTACAAAAGGTTATCGATCGCGTGTCCCAGACTGGCACGGACTTCGCACACGAGTATCGCTTGTTATTGGCAGACGGGCGAGTCAAGCACGTCCACGCGATAGCTCACGCGGTACAGACTGCATCCGGTAGTCCCGAGTTCATTGGGGCGATAACCGACATTACCGAACGCAGGGCTGCCGATGAAAAAATTCAGGAACAGGAAGCAGAACTTCGGCAGATGCTGGATCTCGCTCCCCAGATCATCGGCGTCCTGGGCCCCCGGCGCGTGCGTCTTTATGCGAACCGAATGGCACTCACTTATTACGGCATCAGCCTGGACGAGTGGCGCCAGAGAAGCTTTGAACCTGAAGTTCATCCGGACGATTTCGACATGGTCAAGGCGCATGTCGATCGTTCGTTGACCAATGCCACTGCTTTCGAGTTGGAGATGCGGCTGCGTGACGGGCACGGAACGTATCGCTGGTTTCTAGTTCGCTACAACCCGCTCCGCGACGACCAGGGACAGCTCGTTCGGTGGTACATCGCGGGTACCGACATTGAGGATCGCAAGAGGGCCGAGGAAAGACTGCAGCGGGAAAACGCCGCCCTCCGCGAAGAGATCGATGAAACTTCAATGTTTGAGGAGATTGTGGGAACCTCCACTGCTTTGCAAACCGTACTCTCGGGTATTTCCAAAGTTGCTCCGACGGATTCCACAGTTTTGATCACCGGTGAAACGGGGACAGGCAAAGAGCTTGTTGCGCGCGCCATCCACCGGCGATCAAGTCGCTCTTCCCGCGCGTTCGTTAGCGTCAACTGTGCAGCAATCCCTCGCGACCTGATCCCCTCGGAGTTGTTCGGTCATGAGAAGGGAGCCTTCACCGGAGCCACCCAAAGGCGGCTTGGCCGCTTCGAACTTGCGGACGGCGGAACAATCTTCCTGGACGAAGTCGGCGAACTCTTGCCCGATACTCAGGTCGCGCTACTGAGGGTGTTGCAGGAACGAGAATTCGAACGAGTCGGCGGAAGGCAACCGATTCATGTCGATGTGCGAGTCGTCGCTGCTACAAATCGTGATCTGATGGCCGCCGTGGCTAATGGAACCTTCCGCCGGGATCTATTCTATCGGCTGAATGTATTCCCCATTGAAGTGCCGCCGCTGCGAGAACGGAAAGACGACCTGCTAATGCTGGTTGAGTATTTCGTGCAACGCTACGCGAAGCGGGCGGGCAAGAACATCCGCTCGATCGACAAGAAGGGGCTGGCTCTACTGCGGTCGTACGACTGGCCTGGAAACATCCGTGAGTTACAGAACATCATCGAGAGGGGCGTCATTCTAAGTTCCGGCGGCGAGTTTTCAGTTGACGAGTCATGGCTTTCAAAAGAAACGTTTCCACCAGTACCTGGGCGTCAAGCGTCAGCACACCTTAGAAGTGGCGGTGAACCCCGCAGCGAACGCGAGGTCATCGAGGGGGCGCTGACCGAGACCAAAGGACGGGTTTCCGGACCTTCCGGAGCGGCGGCTAAGCTCGGAATGCCGCCATCAACTCTCGACCACAGGATCAGAGCGTTAAAGATCGATAAAACGCAGTTCAAGTTCCGCTAGAACGTTTCCCGGATCACCACATTCACCAGATTCACCAGATTCTCACCATTTTTATCATCTACCCGTTCGTCTTCACGGGATGAATCCTTCTAATCATCTTCTTTTCAGCCGGTTAAGGTTTGGCGAAGAGCTTGCCAAATGATGCTTGTCAGCAGATTAGGGATCCACTTTCGACGGGAGAGACATCGATGTCTGAGACAAGCGGCATGCTGATCGTGAACGGCGTCAAAGAATATAACTACTTTGCAAACGGAGAATGGCGCCCAGCCGAAGGCAAGAAGCTGTTTGATGTCTACCGGCCCTACGACCGCAGTGTCTATGCGCGGGTCGCCGATGGCGGCAAGGCGGAAGCAAAGTTTGCCGTGGAGTCGGCTGCCAATGCGTTTCCGGGATGGGCTGCGACGGCACCGGCCGAGCGCGCAAAATTGTTTTTCAAGGCAGTTGAGATCGTAAGGCGCCGCCGCGCGGAAATCGCAAAAACGCTTGCAGAGGAAACCGGTAGTACCATTTCCTTTTCCACGTTCCAGCAAGACCTCGTCGCGGACATGATCGAGCAGGCCGCCGGTTGGATCTATCTGCCCAAAGGCGAAGTCCTTCAAACCAACCAGCCCGGCGTTCACTCCATCGGATTGCGGCGTCCGCTCGGCGTCGTCGCATGCTTCACACCTTGGAACGGCGCCAACGTCCCCTTTCGTGGCGCGCCGTTCTCTCGCCGGTTGCGGCAGGCAATACGGTCGTTGTGAAACCGTCCGAGCTAGCGCCGCTCTCAGCGGGTCTCATCCTCGCGCAGATTGCCGAGGAAGCAGGCTTCCCTAAAGGCGTAATCAATGTCGTTTCACATGCGCCTGGTCGTGCCGGCGAAATCGCCGACGTCTTCTTCGAAAATCCCGACGTGCGCGTGATCAATCTGATCGGCGGCATCAAGACAGCGAAGATGCTGGCGAAGCGCGCGGGCGAAACGCTCAAGCGCACGACCATGGAGCTTGGCGGCTACAATCCAATGATCATCCTCGACGATGTAGACATGGACTATGCCGTTCGCACCGCTACCTACGGCTCGTTTTTCCATCAGGGCCAGATCTGCCTCAATACGCGGCGCATCATCGTCCAGAGCAAGATCGCCAAGGAGTTCCTCGAAAAATTCGCAGCGCGTACGAAGACGCTGCCGTCCGGCGACCCGCAGGATCACAAGACGATTATCGGCCCCCTTATCACCCCTGCCGCCGTCAAGCTTGTCGATGACCGGGTGAAGGAAGCGCTCGCGAAGGGCGCAAAGCTCCATACTGGCGACGTCTTCGAGGGCCAGATTTATCAGCCGACGATTCTCAGCAACGTTCCGCTTGATGCTGCTGTCGCAAATGAGGAGACCTTCGGTCCGGTGGTGGTGGTTGAAGTCGTCGACACACCCGAGCAGGCGGTCGAGGCGGCGAACCGCACCATGTACGGTCTCACATCGTCGATACTCGCTGGAGACACCTACCGGGCGTTTGAACTTGCGCCGAAGATTCTTGCCGGCATCGTCAACGTCAATACCGCGACGGTGAACGACGAAACCCACGCTCCGATAGGCGGCGTGCGCGACAGCGGTTGGGGCCGTACGGGTCCGGATAGCCTCAAGGAATTCCAGGACGTCATCTGGATCAACTCGCGCAGCAGCCAGCGCCAATACCCGATCTGAACCAACAGACGATCTCTTGTGTGAATCGACGCCAAGGAGACCCGAATGAGCAACATCCTCGCAGCAGAACAACAATCGATCAAGGAAACCTACGACTACATCGTTGTCGGCGCCGGGGCAGCCGGATCGGTCATCGCCGGAGAATTGTCAAAGACGGGGGCGGAAGTCCTGGTGATCGAGTCGGGGCCCGCAGATACCGCGCCGACCATCAATAATCCCAGCGTCTGGTTCTACAACGTCGGAGGCCCCCTTGATTTTGCGTTGCCATTCAAACCGGCGCCGGAGGTCAACAATCGTGGTATGAAGCTGGCGCTTGGCCGTGTTCTTGGTGGTGGCAGCTCTATCAATGCGATGGTATGGACCCGCGGCATGGAGCGGGACTACGACTCTTGGGAAGAAAGCGGCGCCAAAGGCTGGGCGTTTAAGGACGTACTACCGATGTTCAAAGCGCAGGAGGATTGGGAAGGTGGTGCAAATGAATGGCGCGGCATCGGCGGCCCGATTCACATCCGGCGGCCGCACGATCCCCATCCAACTGCGCGTGCCGTCGTCGAGGCAGCGGGACAGATGGGCTTTCCTATTCTTGACGACATGAATGGGCCGATGCGCGACGGCGCCGGCTACATCAACATGAACATCGCGCGTGACGGCACGCGCGTTAGCGCCGCCCGCGCCTTTTTGCATCCCAACCTCAATCGAGTGAATTTGACTCTTCTGCTGAGCGCGAACGTCACGAAGGTGCTGTTCAATGGCGATCGTGCAAGCGGGGTCGAGATAGCCGCTGCCGATGGCGCTCGAAAAGTTTCGGCGACGCGCGAAGTCATTCTCTCGGCGGGGACGATTCACACAGCCCAACTCCTGATGCTGTCCGGCGTGGGTGAGGCAAGCGCTCTGAAAAAGATAGGCATCGTGCCGGTCGCCGATCTTCGCGGCGTGGGCCTCAACTTCCAGGATCACGTCCACCTGTCGGGCGTCGTCTGTCAATACAAAGGAAAATTCCCGGATCGTCCGGTGGACAGCAACGCGGTCGAGGCCGAGGTGAACATGTCGACCGGTGTCGACGGTCACGGCACCGACATGGTGCTCGTTCTGGAGCAGCTTCCGAACGCATCTCCGGAGTTGGTGGCACGCTTTGGCGCAGCCCTGCCAGAGAATTGCTTCACGATTTCACCGTCACTGGTTCAGCCGACGAGCCGCGGACAGGTCCGGCTGGCGAGCTCGGATTGGCGCGTTCCACCGATTATCGAACCCAATTTTTTAAGCACGGACCGCGACCTCAAAGCGACCCTGCGAGGCGCGGAAGCCGCACGGGAACTCGTGAGCCAGACAGCTTTCGACGGGATTCGCGAAGCCGAAATCATCCCCGGTCCAAAGGTCACGAGCAAAGAGGCTCTCATCGACTTCGTGCGCACGGGCACAGGCAGCTTCGGACACCCGATAGGCACGGCGCGAATGGGAAACGACGCCGACGCTGTCGTCGACAACCAGCTCCGCGTCCATGGCGTGCGCGGCCTTCGTGTGGCAGACGCTTCGGTCATGCCGTCCATCATCTCCGGCGCGACTAATGCGCCCTCGATCATGATCGGCGGACGGGCCGCCCAATTTCTCAAATCTTCGCTCTGAGAGTGCGCTGTTTCATAAAAGAAGAATTCATGTGAGGCATTTTCCCGGGATTCTGTCCGACCGATCGTCTGCGTCTGAACGGAGCCCGAGAAAGGAATGAGCAATGCCAGCATCCACGTTCCAACGTTCTAGTCATCAAGCCATTTCTAACCGTGAGATAGCGGATCGGATTTCCATCCGGGAACTTGTCGACGCTTATGCCTACTGCGCCGATAGACGCGACTCCGATGGGCAGATGTCTCTTTTCACCGAGGACACGCACTTCGTCATGAGGAGTGCTAAAGACCCGCGGCCTTCTCAGGAACTTCACTCACGGAAGGCACTCGCGCCCATCTTCGCCGACCTGAACAAGTATGACTCCACCACACACTTCATAGGCCAGAGCGCCATTCACTCACTCACAGCCGAGAACGCCACAGGTGAAACCCATTGTCTGGCCCATCTCGTGTCCGTGACGGGTGAAGGACGCCGATTAACGGTGATCTCTGTGCGTTACCTCGATTCGTTCCGGAAGATCGACGGCAGCTGGTTCTTCGCCGAGCGCATCGCTTGCGTGGATTGGACCGAAGAAAGGACAATTGCGTAGCTGACCGCGCCGACCAGGCTACATCGCGCGATCAAGGAACTCCGACACATGACCGGTGAATGCGGCAGCGTGTTGAAACAACGCTCCGTGCCCGGAGTCTGGGTAGATGATTAGCTGAGCATTGGGCAGATGTTCACTTAGGGTGAATGAGTTGACCGTAGGGATCATCGTGTCGTTCTTTCCGTTCGTGACAAGTACCGGCTGGGTGAGCTTCTTCAAATCAGCGTAAAGCCTGCCTCCGGACTTCGCCCACCCTGCCATTGCTGCGAGCTGCGCTGCTGCCGCCTGGGGAGTAGTTGGAGTGTCTTTGTCTTCGGTCCGCAGTGCAAGTCGCTGAACAAACTGGCGTCCCGCCGATTGGCTTGTTTCCGTGGGTTCGAAAAACAGCTTGAGTAGCTTTTCGGTCATTGGCATTTTTTGATCCACAAAGACCTTTAGAAGTTCTGGCCGATCCATAGCGACCCCAACGCCACCCTCGGGTCCCGTCCCGGCCAGAATGATCCTTCGCAGCAGAGCGGGCCGCTTCAAGGCCATCACCTGAGCCACCATGCCGCCCAACGAAAACCCAAGCAGATCCACTTGAGTCAAACCCTGTGCATCAAGGAACCGAAAAACGTGATCCGCCATTCCAGCAACGGTCTCGGGAACCATTCCGCTGGAACGCCCGATACCGGCACTCTCGAAGAGAATAATAGGCCTACCTAGCGCGAGGGGGTCGGTGACGGCGGGGTCCCAATTGTCGAGTGTGCCCGTAAAATGCTGCAGAAATACCAGGGGAACTCCGGAACGTGATCCAAACTTGCGATAGGCGTAGGTAACGTCGCCTACCTCAAGGTGCTGCGTGGGAGCTGTAGTGCTGCTTGCCGCTCGTGTCGAAGTCACGAATTATTCTCCTTTTCTAGCTGAGGACAAACTTGTCTAGATCGATGGACACGACGAGGGGTTCCGGCAAAGAACGACCGTCCGGTTGGCGAGGGAAGATTCGCCTCTTCGTCGGAAAGACGATGCCAGAAACCTCTTTCAGGTCGGAGACGTAGTGTGCAGCCGGTGTCCCGCCGCTGATTTCGACGTCGTAATCGTGCCTTTTCAGCAATCCTTGTTGATCGAAGTAGAGAGTCTGATCTGTGCTGTGGGTTGCAATATCTGTGGGGAAGCGGACTTGCAAACGACGCCACGTCTCACCCGCCTCTTGCCACGGGTCGATTTCCTTGGACTCAACGCCGGGCCTTGCAAGAAGAAATGGAGTATTCAGGTATGTCCACATCGCGCAACCAACGAAGTATGCAAGTTGCAGATCACTCCAGGGGGTCTCAAGAGTATGCCCTTGGAACGACGCTCGCGGATGATAGAGCTCTTCAAGTGTTTTACTGCTCGCGTTCTCTATCGCGACCCTTTGAGGTTCGAAGCGAGACCTTCGATCCGAAGAGCCAAAGGGCCAATGTGAAACCTTCTCGGTGAGAAGGTCCACCGTGATCGTAGCGTCATCGAGGACTCCGGCTTTGCCCTTCGCTCCCCAGAGTATGCCGCCATTGACTCCGTGCACTGAAAGCGTGGTGAAACGTTTCCAGCGATCAAGGCCGCCGTGGGCATCGATTGCGAGTTTCGCGAGCTTATCCATGTGTTCTCGTCTCCTATGAGTGTGTTTTGAGTTTTACTGTGCCATCGTAAGGACCAGGCGGAAGCGTGCCTCGCCCCGCAACATGCGTGCGTAAGCATCTGCAGCCTGTGAGAGAGGAAATGTCTCGATCATCGGACGAATACCTTCCAGGACGCTGAAGGCAAGCGTGTCCTCGTTATCGATCGGCGTTCCGGTCAAGGATCCATAAATCGAACGTCCTCCAAAAACGAGCGGCAAGGCAGTCAATTGGATTGGATCTTGCGGCACGCCAACCACGATGAGCCTGCCGCGCACTCCAAGACCGGATACAAGGGAGGCCATCGCAGCGCCACTCGTGCCTGTTGCCAGAATCGCTCTGGCCCCACCCATGTGCTGCAGTATCGCGGCGACATCCTCAGTGGAGGTATCGACGTACACGTGGGCACCCAGATCCTTGGCAAGTTTTTCCTTTTCGCGGCCCCGCCCGATCGCGACGGTACGAAAGCCCATGTGCCGTGCAAACTGAATTCCAAGATGCCCCAGGCCGCCAATTCCCTGAACGGCCACCAATTCTCCATCACGCAAACCAGCGTTACGAAGTGCGTTGAAAGTGGTGATTCCGGCGCAGAGCAAAGGCGCAGCTTCTGCGGACGTGAGTTCCTCAGGGATAGATGCAATGCCGCGCGCCTCGGCGATCATCAGTTCAGCATATCCACCATCCGTAGTTACTCCGGGAATCACGGGATTCTGACAATTCACAATGTCTCCACGCCGGCACGGTTCGCACACTCCGTCTTCGCCGGCGAAAAAACCCACACCGACACGCTGACCGATTTTCCATCGGGACACTCCGCTGCCTAGGGCATCTATCCGGCCAACTACTTCGTGGCCGGGAATGCGTGGAAGAACCAGACCGGGATATGTCCCGGTGACGGTGGCTACATCGGTGTGACAGATTCCACATGCTTCCACGCGAATCCGAACCTGACCTGCTCCGGGATCAGTGATCGGCCGTTCCACGATTCGAAGCGTGCCGGGTGCGGAGACTTCGACCGCTTTGTAAGTGTCTTTCACTCGTGTGCCTCTCCTCCTTCAGTCTTTTTCTCTTTCCATCCACTCGCGAATATATGGAGCGCAGTTCTCAAGCTTCACGCCATCTGCTTCACAACGCGCTAGAAAGCGCATGACTTCGCGATTGACCATGCTTACGTCTCTTAGATCGAGAACGATTTCGTTGCAGTCCGTTTGGACTTCGAAGAGTCTCTGCAGCTCGGCGATCGCCTCAGTTGCAATACGGCCACTGAGCTGGAACACTGTGAATCGCCCTCGAACCGTAGTCTCAATCCTAAAAGTCATCTTCCTCCTCTGGTTGCGGAGGACGCTGCAACTCCTTGCTCCTGTCAGCATGCTGTTCACTACAAGTGCAAGTGAGTACCCAATCGGATTTCACTGGAAACAGCGCGCGAAACGGAAAGTGCGAGTGACGTGATTTGGGCAGATGCTGGATTTTGGGCAGTCGAAAGAGGGACCTATCGGAAGCTGTATTTCTTTATCTTGAGCTGTTTGATTTTCGCATCCAGCGTCGAACGCGCGATTCCGAGCCTGGCGGCCGCTCCAGTTGGCCCAGCAACCCTTCCTTTGCTTTCAGCCAAAGCCGCTTCGATCATTTCCTTTTCGTAACTCTGGATGGTCTTTGTCAGAGGGCCCACACCCGGACGAAAGGCGGATGCGCTTGAGAGCCACGCACGTTCAATGTGGAAGGTGTCACCGTTGCAGAGGATCACCGCTCGTTCGATAATATTTTGTAACTCACGAATATTGCCAGGCCAGTGATAGGACTGACATAGCTCCAGCATATTCTTGTCGATCTTGCTGAAATGTTTCCGTGCCTTGTCTGCATAGCGCTTCACAAAGTACTCGACCAGCATCGGAATGTCTTTTTTCCGTTGGCGGAGAGGCGGCACGTCAATCGGAAAGACGTTCAGCCGGTAGAAGAGGTCGGCGCGAAATGTTCCTGCAGCAATGGCTGCCGGCAAGTCGCGGTTGGTAGCGGCGATGACTCGAACGTCGGTAGCAATGGCGCGGCTACCCCCAACTCGTTCAAATTGGCGTTCCTGGAGCACGCGAAGCAATGCAATCTGAGTTTCCGCGGGCAGTTCTCCGATTTCATCGAGAAAGATGGTGCCGGAATGCGCCAATTCAAACCGGCCCTGCCTACGCTGCAGGGCGCCGGTAAAGGCCCCCTTCTCATGGCCAAACAATTCTGAGGCGATGAGCGAAGGAGGAATCGATGCGCAATTCACGGCGATAAAAGGTTGGCCGGCCCGTTGCGAACGCTTATGGATGGCGCGCGCGATGAGTTCCTTTCCGGTACCTGTCTCGCCCGTAATCAACACGGTCGAATCCGTGGGAGCGACTTTCACAATGCTGGAGAGGACAGTTTTCAAGACGGACGAGGAACCAACAATCTCCTCAAACATGAAAACCTGATCGATTTGCTCTCGCAACGCGACGTTCTCTTGCCGCGTTCTTTCCTCCGCCTGTTTGCGATCGTGGATGTCGGTACCGGTCGCATACCAGCGGATGACCTCTTCTCGTTCGTTCCGCAGCGGGTTGAACTGGACCAGGATCCAGCGATATTCCCCATCCCTGCGGCGCACTCGCCGTTCGTACTCGAATGGGGTACCTCGCAGGATCGCTGCCTCGCGCTCGTCTCGCAATCTCTCCGAGTCCTCCGGATGAAAGACGTCACGAAAGCTTTCCGTCTTTAAGTCTTCTTTCGTCAGCCCCGTGTACTCCAGTAAGGCCTGGTTCGCGGACAGAAATTTTCCGTCGGCCCCGAGGGCGACGATGAGCTGAGGGATTGCATCGATGAACGTTCGAAGTTCAACTTCAGATTTGGCTATTTCATCGAAGGCCTTCTCTAATTCAGTCCTGGCCCGCCGCTGGTCGGTAACATCCATCACCGCTCCGACGAACTCGAACTGTCCAGGTTCGTCTTTCACGGCGTGAGCCACGACATGGACATGGTTGACCGAGCCATCGGGCAACAACAGGCGATATTCCAGATCGCAATCTTTTCCGTCCCTGGTTGCGCGATCGATCTGCTCCTGAACCATGGCCTTATCTTCCGGATGAACGCGCTGCAGGATCGCTTCCAGTGAAGGGTTGGTGACTCGGTCGTATCCAAAGATTCGAAAGGTCTCGTCCGACCAGAACATCTCCCCCGAAGAGACCCTGCAACCAAAGCTGCCGGTGCGGCTAAGGCGCTGAGCTTCGGTGAGGTATGCTTCACTTCTCCGTATGTCCTCCTCCGCGCGCTTGCGCTCATCGATATCCGTCACCAGGCTATACCACCGGACAATGCGACCTTCGGCATCACGCTGCGGATGACTTCGCACGTGGAACCAATGGTAGGTGCCGTCGGCTCCGAGGTTACGAGTTTCGAAATCAAGCGGTTCTCCGGTTTCCATCGCGCGTCTCCAGGCGGCGATCGCGCGCGGAAGGTCCTCCGGATGGTGGACGTCGTTGATGGCCCATTGCTTTAGTTCCTCAGACGTCTTGCCGAAATATTCCAGGACCTGGCGGTTGACAAGTTCGATCTCGCCTGCCGCATTCGCGGTAGACACAAACCCGGGAATGCTGTCCAGGATCAGGCGTAGGCTCTGCTCGTTCGACCGCAGTTCATCCTCAGCGCGTTTACGGTCGTCAATGTCGGTCAAGAGCATGTACCAACCAGTGATGCGACCTTCCATGTCTCGAGTGGGAAGAGCACGTGACTGAAACCAGCGGTACTCGCCATCGGCACGCCGCTGGCGTAACTCAAGATCGTACGGCTGCCCCATTTCTACCGAGCGCTTCCATGCGTCGATCACGCGAGGAAGGTCATCCGGATGGACAGCGTCGCTTGTATCCCAATGCTTCAATTCCTCAGTCGTCTTGCCGAAATATTCCAGGAGCTGACGGTTGAGAAGTTGCACCTCACCTGCCGCACTCAAGGTGCATACGAACCCAGGAATGGTGTCGACGATCAGACGAAAACGTTCCTCACGTTCCTGGAGCGCCGCTTCGTATCGCGTGCGGTCCTCGTGCGTGGGAATCGTTTCGATGATCGTTCGCGGCTGATCGTCCGAGTTCGTACTTTCTACGGAAGTTGGTGACTTTGATTTCATCGTGATCTTTTCGTGCCCAAAACTCGGCATTTTCCCAAATTACGTCACGCGAGCTTCTCCGTCGAGCCTTTGTTTTCAGTGAAATCCACTTGGGTATTCGATTGCAATGCTCATGATAGGAGCACTTCGACATCCATGCTTAGAATCGCCGTCATTATTGGAAGCACGCGGCCCGGCCGCAAGGGCGAGGCCGTGGCCAGATGGGCCTACGAAATCGCGAAAAAGCGTAGCGACGCAGAATTTGAGCTAGTGGACATTCAGGACTTTAACCTGCCCCTTCTCGACGAGCCGATGCCGCCGGTGATGGGAAAGTACACGCAGGATCACACCAGGCAATGGTCCGCGAAGATCGCCTCATTCGATGCCTTCGTCTTTGTCACGCCGGAGTACAACCACGCAACCTCGGGCGCGCTCAAGAATGCGATTGATTTCCTCCATGGGGAGTGGGTAAACAAGGCGGCGGGTTTCATTGGCTACGGTGGCACAATGGGCGCCCGCGCAATAGAGAATCTTCGATTGATACTTGCAGAGCTGCAGGTCGCTACCGTGCGTTCGCAGGTTGGACTTTCTATGTATACGGACTTTGAGAACTTCACTCTCTTCAAGCCGGCCCCGATGCAAGAAGGTGCCGTCAACTCTATGCTCAACCAAGTCGTCGCCTGGGGCGGAGCTTTGAAAACGCTGCGGGAGAACCAAGCGCTAAGCGCTTAGTAGAGTTCCTTCCCTGTCTCGCGGACTAACCGATGATCAATGAAAGAGGAGACCGCGAGCCTTCAAGCGGTCAGGTTATCCGCAATCTGTACGCGGTCGAAGTAAAAGCCACCTGTACCGGGGGGAACTGGAGTCGTACTACATCCACGTCATCATTAGCTCTTATAGACAACCTCGAATGAATATCCGTCTGGGTCGAATACATCAGCAGCGTAGTAACCCGGGTAGTATTCCGGTCGAACGCGGGGCGAAATATTGTCCCTGGCGCCCGCGGACAGTGCGGCTTTGTAGAATTCATCGACCTTCTTCTCATTTTTTGCCACGAACCCCCAATGAACAGCCGCCGGATCGGGCTTCCCTTGCTTTATCCAGAAGAACGCCCTTTTGCCATCGCCAAATCCCCATAAATCAGGATGACCGTCTTCGCCCTTATACGGCATGAAGAATTTGATATTGAGAGGCTCCAAAGCCGCCTCATAGAAGGCCAGCGAACGTTCGACATCACTCACAGCCAGAATCATGTGGTCGAGCACTGTTCTCTCCTTCAAATCCAGAGCACCTGCAGCGTCCAGTGCGCAATGTCGAGGCCTTCCCAGGCGTGGCGGGGACGTCGATAGTTGTCCGGATGGTCGTCATGATTCGTGTCTCTTTCCCTGAGTTCAGCCGACGACGTTCCCAGACGCCGTCACCGAAGACCCAACCATCCTAGGAGCAGACAGGAAGTCCGGTAGCTTCGAATTTTCGACAGTGAGTTCATTCGAATTTTTTATTCATGGCTTTCGGACTGGTCCCTTCTTGATGGGTTACGCATGTTTCTTGACGGTGAAGCCGTGCGGCGTCTGATACTCCGGCGCCCTTTGCAACGCCGCGATCTCGTCGTAATAAGGAACGGCGACTTTCCTCCACTCATTGGCGACAGGTAGCTTCCAATCGAGGAACCACTCGGCGATCATTCCCACCGTTGTGTTTGGGACAGCTCCCGCATGGGCAAGTCTGAGTACGGCGGTATCGTGCTGTTGCCTGGAGCTATCGCCTACAGCATCCTCGATGAACGCAACTTCGTAGCCATCCGCAAGGGCGCTGACAACGGGGTAAGTGAGGCAAGCCGAAGTCGAGATTCCACACATGACCAGCCGCTTGCGCCCTGTGGCCTTCACCGCCGCCACAAACTTAGAATCGCCCCATGCATTCATCGTCGATCGGTCGATGTCCTTAACGTTCGGCAGCACGGCTCGTAGCGATTCAATCGTCGGACCGTTCGCGCCCATCTCAACACCCACCGTGCTGAGGATCACGGGAATCTCGAAAGCGAGAGCCATCTTCGCCAGCGTCCGAACGTTCAGCTCAATCACCCTTCGATCCTGCGCAAAAATGACGTCCAGGACATGGTCCTGATAGTCGATGAACATCAACGCGCATTGTTCCCTGTCCCATACCGCGGTCGACTTGGCCTTATTCATGATGCCTCCTTACGGATCAAGAAATGCAACCAAGGACCCAACCTCATTTCACTGAAAACAGGGCGGGACAATGAAATTCGAGTGACGAGATTTGGGAAAATGACAAGTTTTCGGGAGCGGAGACACGCGCTCAATCTAGCTACAAGTGACGTGTGAGAATCCGGTTGAGCTTTTCGACTGACTAGGCGATTCAACAGCGCAATAATGGCTAGACATGTCCGCACCAGCTCCTCCGACTGCTCCTACAGATTGGTCTCGATTGTTTCCCATCCTGAGCGACGAACAGATCGAGCGGGCGGCGTCACATGGCCGCGTGCGTCAAGTGCGCGTGGGTGAAGTCCTCGCGTCTGCAGGAACACCAACCGCCTCATTGTTCATTGTGAAGACAGCTAAGCTTGAAATCATCCGCCCGGATGACGCGGGCGGCCAACTTGTGACGTCCGTCGGGCCAGGCCAGTTCACGGGTGAAACCAGCATGCTGGCGGGACGACCCATCATGGTAAACATTCGCGTAAGCAGCGCCGGAGAAGTCCTCGAGATAGAGCGCCAGGCATTGCTCGCTATCGTGCAAAATGACAGCGAGCTGAGCGACATTCTGATGCGCTCATTCATTCTTCGGCGTGTCGAGCTGATTGCCCGGGGTTACGGCGACGTTGTTCTGCTCGGTTCGGATCACTCGCCAGGGACACTACGGATCAAAGAGTTTCTTACGCGCAACGGCCATCCCTATACCTATACCGACCTGGACAAGGAAGCGGACGCTCAGACCCTGCTCGATCGCTTTCACATCTCGGTAGACGAGGTCCCTGTCGTGATCTGCCGCGGCGAGAAAGTGCTTCGGAGTCCGTCCAACGAGGAAATCGCAGATTGCCTGGGCCTCAATGATGCCATAGAGCGGACACACCTTCGTGACGTTGTCATCATCGGAGCCGGGCCGGCAGGCCTGGCTGCGGCGGTCTATGGCGCTTCCGAAGGTCTTGACGTCCTTGTCGTGGAATGGAGTGCACCCGGTGGGCAAGCCGGATCGAGTTCCAAAATCGAAAACTACCTCGGGTTCCCCACGGGCATCTCCGGCCAGGACCTCGCCGGGCGAGCCTATTCGCAAGTTCAGAAATTCGGAGCTCAGGTCATGATCGCAAAGGCTGCTACCAGACTCTTGTGCAACAGCAAACCCTATGCAGTCAGAGTGAACGACGACACGGCAGTTCCCGCGCGTTCGATCGTTATCGCAACCGGCGCTCAATACCGAAAACTCACCCTGGAGAACCTGTCTGACTTCGAGGGCAATGGCGTGTACTACGGGGCGACATTCGTCGAGTCGCAGCTTTGCATGGGCGAAGAGGTGATTGTTGTGGGCGGAGGAAACTCCGCGGGCCAGGCCGCGGTATTTCTCGCGCAGACGTGCAGGCGTGTCTATCTTCTGGTCCGCTCGACCGGACTGAGTGACAGCATGTCGAGATATCTCATCCGGCGGATTGAAGAAAATCCTTCGATTTCCCTGCTGACACAGACAGAGATCGCAGCACTCGAAGGGACCAACCGACTGGAACGTGTGCGCTGGCGTCATCGCGAAAGCGGAAATGTGGAAACTCATAACGTCCGCCACGTCTTTGTGATGGCCGGGGCGGTGCCCAATACAAAATGGCTGGAAGGCTGCATTGCTTTAGACAGCCACGGCTTTATTAAGACCGGGCCGGACCTATCACAGGACGATTTGGCTGCCGCCCAGTGGCCGCTGACCCGAGCCCCCTATCTCCTGGAGACAAGCCTTCCAGGAGTCTTCGCCGTGGGTGACGTTCGCTCTGGCAATATCAAGCGTGTCGCCTCGGCGGTAGGCGAAGGCTCGATTTCGATTTCCTTCGTCCACAAAGTCGTAAACGAATAGCGGAGAAAAGATGACCGACGAAGCCTGCGCCCACATCAAATCCATATCGTCCGTTAAACACCCCAAACATCGAGAATGCGAAGACTGCGTGAAAATCGGAGCCCAGTGGGTTCACCTGCGCACCTGTCAGGAATGCGGCGGAACACGGTGCTGCGACAATTCTCTTCACAAGCACGCGACCAAGCATGCGCACGCCACGAAACATCCCGTAATTGCTTCAGCGGAGCCCGGCGAGCGCTGGTTGTACTGTTACCCCGATGACGCCTTCGCTGAATATTGAAAGTTCCGACAGGCAGCTCTTAGCACTCAGAGGCGGACCATTCCCGGCCGCGCAGCCACTGATTGCTTCCGTTCGACTCAGCACGCTGAGTTTGGCGAAGATGTTCTTTAGATGTGCTTTCACCGTCGTGCGCTGATGAAGAGACTGCGCCTGATCTCCTTGTTGCTCTGTCCCGTTGCCAGCGCGCGAAGCACAACTATCTCCCGCTCTGTCAGTTCTACTCCCCCAACCCGCTCCGCCAACTTTGCGGCTATCAGCGGCGACACGAACGCTCCGGCATCCTTAGATCCAGCAATGCAGCGTCGGGTCGAAATCGCTGCCACCGCTCCACGGCCTCCTGACCGTCCTTAGCTTCAGCAACAACCACCATTTCTGACTTCACGCTCTATGATTCCGGGGCCGCGCAAGGGATCGAAACCGAAAGGCCGACCGTGAAGCGGAGTAATACGAGATCAGCAACCGCGGCGCGCGCCGGAGGATGCCGCGGAATTCAGTGCCTTCCTGAAGAAATACGACGCAAGCTGGGCGGGCGAAGTCGGCCTACTCTGAACTTCACGCCTGCGAGAACATTGGATTGCCGCTCGCCGTCTTGTCGGCGGGAATTTCTTCCTGCATGACATCCCAGTGCTCAACGACTTTGCCGTCCTTCAATTTGAAGATATCGACGGCGACAAGCGACTTCGGTCCCCAGCCGACATAGCGCCCGTGAACCATCACGAGATCGCCCTCCGCGACGGCCATGCCGATCTCGTAGGAGAGATTTTTCAAGGTAGGGATAAGGCTGGCGATCGCGGCCGCTCCGTTCGGGATGACGGGATTATGCTGCACGTAATTGGGTGCGAAGTAGCGATCCACAATCTTTGCATCACGCTCGATGAACGCCCCCTTGAGCACTTTCAGTACGATTTCTTTATTGGTTTCCATGTTGCCCTCGCATTCTTTGTTAGAACGCATCATTGAATTGAGTCACGAACGCGGCCTCGTTGGGTCCCGTCGCGTTCCGCAGCGGTTTCGCCCGCTCCACCAGCACCTCTTCGGCACGGGTTCCGAGGACTTTCATCGTCTCCTCGATAAATTCGGAAAGCGGCATCGCCCTGGGTTCGTTGTTGCTTCCGAGCAGGTCCGTCTGCACCCACGGCGGCACTATCTCCAGGACACTGACAGAGGTGTCCTTGAGTTTGTAGCGAAGAGACATTGTGTAGGAGTGCATCGCCGCCTTGGTCGATGAGTAGACCGCCGTGACGGCGAGAGGGACAAATCCAAGCACTGATGTGATGTTGATCACGGCGGCCTGCGGCTGCCGCTTGAGGTGTTCAATCAGGGCGCCCGTCATCCGGATCGGCCCCATCAGGTTGGTTGTGAGCGTGGAAACCAAAAGCTTTTCGTCGATGGCGACGGACGCATCATCGATGTTCATGATCCCGGCGTTGTTGATCAGAACGTTGAGATCCGGGTGCTCCGCGATCATCTTGGCAGCTACGGCCGAGATGTTTGCCGGGTCCTCGATATTCAGCTCGACCCAGGCCATTCCCGGGTTTGCCTTGGCAACCTCCATGAGACGATCCTTGCGACGGCCGGAAATGATGACTTGGTTCTTGCGCTGATGCAGCGCCTCGGCCAAACCGCGGCCGATGCCGGAACCGCCTCCGGTGATGAGGATTGTATTCCCGGTGAGTTTCATAGTGACTTGCTCCTTCACTGCGCTTGTTCAACGGTGCGATAGCCTCCGCCGAGCCATGAACAGACTTCATTCGCATACGGAGTGGCGGCTTCTTCCCACACCCGGTGTCCGGCATCAAGGATCACGAAACGGTTGTGCGGAAGCTTGTCGGCGAGAAGTTGTCCATTCGCGACGGGAACGATCGGATCGTTTCGACCGGCCATCACTAATGCCGGCGTTCGAACATTCGCGAGAAGGGGGTCGAGTTTCGGCAGATCGGTCACGTAGGCTCGCACGAATCGACTCGCATCCTCAAGTCGCCGGCCCGAAGATGCCGCACGGAAATCCTCGATGATCGCGGGCGGCGTCAGTTGAGATGCCGCTTCCAGGTAATCCCTGACGCCGAGCGCACCGTCGGTGTTTGCGAAGCTGCCGGGAGGCGAGTTGATGATCGCTTTGAGCTGGCCCGCCGCCAGATCGACACGCACCGCGCCTCCGCCAATAACGAGGCTTTCAAAGAGATCTGGCCTCCTTGAGGCGGCAAACAGAAACGCCAGTGTGCCGACATCTGGCGCGACGATGTGCGCCTGCGTGAGCTCAAAATGCTTCATCAGAGCGATGACGAAATTGCCCATGCCCTGGGGGGACATGACGTCGGGCCGGCTATCGGAATGTCCGTAGCCGGGAAGGTCCACGGCAATGTAGGGATGTTCCTTCCCAAGTTCCGGTAGGAGCCTATGAAAGGAATAGATACTCTCCGGCCAGGGAGCCGTGAGCAGAACCGATATCCCGTCCGCGGTTCCTCCCTTTGCATAGCGGATCTTGAGGCCATCGATTTGCGCCATCGAAACCGTTCCGATATTTGGAAGTTGTGTGTCGCTCATATTCGTACTTAGGTTGGAAATGACGAGCCGAACATCAGCATCCCGCTCTTCGCCTGCTCCCGGGTGCCGAGTTCTCTGACCAGAATTCGGCAGCTCTTGCATAATCACGCTTGTTGAAGAGCGTATCGAACGCTTTAACCATGATGTCCTTGTTCTTCTGCTGAATCGTTTTCTGCATGTTCACTCTCGTACCGTTGTTCTTCGTCTTGCGGAATGCAGGTAGCGGACCAACTCGCAAGTCTTGGCTGCAGAAGGCTTAAACCAGTGTTGAGTTCACAGTGTTTCAGCGATTGCTGAGTTTTCGGCGATTCAGCCCTCGCTCTTACTCTTTCGCGCTGAGAATTCAGCTTTAGCTGGGCTTTTTCTACCGGGACAGCGTGCTAACCACCGCTTGTGTGCACATTTTGAGATGGTCCGTGCATTGCAATCCAGAGCGCGCTGTTGAGATAACGCATCGATATACCCAGTACAACGACACCTCGAGCCAAGGAGAATACGACGTGCCAGAGGTTGACAAAGCAAGCAACATCACCGCTCCAACACAATTCCTCGCAGTGAAGAACGAAACATACGCCTATCGGCGTTTTGGAAGCGGCTCCCAACTACCGCTTCTGCTTCTGCAGCACTTTACAGGCACACTCGACAACTGGGATCACGCGGTGACTGATCCGCTCGCCCAGCGGAGCGAGGTCATTCTTTTTGAAAGCGCGGGTATTGGGCGATCAACCGGCAAGGTGCCAGAAACTTTGGCTGGTATGGCAAACCACGCTCTAGCTTTCCTGGATTGTCTGGGTTTGGCCACCTGCGATGTCCTTGGATTTTCTCTGGGTGGAATGGTCGCACAGCAAATGGTGCTGGATCGGCCATCGATCTTCCGAAGAATGGTCCTTGTTGGAACAGCCCCGCGCGGAGGCGAGGACATCATGCACCTGGAAAAACCCAGCCTGTCCAAGTTTCTGCGGGATCCGAGCCTCAAGGGTTACGCCATCCTGCAGAAGATATTTTTCGCTCCAACTGTATCAAGCCAGGAAGCTGGCGAGGCCTTTGTCAAGCGTCTGCTGAAACGCAGCGAGGATCGAGAGCCTATTCCCGGACCTCAGGTACCGCAATCTCAGATGATGGCGTTTCGGGATTGGGAAAAGTTCACAGGCAAACGCTTCGCCGACTTGGCGGCCATTCGGCAGCCGACTCTCGTCGTCAACGGAATACATGACGAGATGATTCCGATCTCGAACTCCTATTGGCTAGCCGAAAACCTACCCAACGCGGTCTTACTCGCGTATCCCGACGCTGGACACGGCTCACTGTTCCAATTTCACGAGTCGTTCACGCGACAGGCAGCGGCCTTCCTCGCCTCCGACTCACCGTTCGCTCCGTATTGACGCGATGAGATCTTCAATCGCGTTCGACAATGCGCTATGTGAACTGGATCTCGCTGAGGTCAATGGACACCAATATTGGCTCATCAATTTTTCGGCGTGCGTCGTCGTATGCAAGAACGCGTCGTTGCATCGGCAGCATCACGCCATCTACGGCGCGATACTCGAAGGCATAGTTCGTTCCCCGGGCACCGCCTAACACATCAACGGTGTAAAGATGCCTTCTGAGAAGCCCGTCCTCGCCGAAGTAGGAATACTGTGTGCGCGTATGCGCCGCGTATCCGTCCGGAAAAGTGACCTGTAATACGCGCCAACGCTCCCCGTTCTCATTCCAAGGTTCAATCTCCTGCACCTCGAAGCCCGGGTAGGTATAGAGGAAGGGCGTTGTGAGGTACCCCCAAAGCGCGTAGCTGCAGAAATACCCGGCATGCAATTTGTCCCATTTGGAATCGGCAGACTGCCCGATGAAGGCTGACCGTGGGTCGCGGCGCGTGTCGAGGACCCTTCCCGATTCAGACTCCAGGGACATCTGGTCCGGACTGAATACGATTCGCTCGTCGAGATCAACAATGTGCGCGATGACGTGTTGGGACCGGAGCTTCAATTCGATGCGCGTGTTTTTGAAGAGGCCAAAGAGTCCCTTCGTATCCCAAAGTGCGCCGCCAATTGAAGCATTCGCGTGTAGGCTCTGGTGTTTCTTCCAGGCGTTCAATCCGCCGTGCGCTTCAATTGCA
>Ga0134121_10000715_pt1 | contig 35171 bp, 26 predicted proteins | sample KB301_FD_96463 | JGI IMG/M metagenome (GOLD analysis project Ga0134121, IMG submission 96463) | Terrestrial soil microbial communities without Nitrogen fertilizer from Kellogg Biological Station, Michigan, USA - KB3-0-1 | ecosystem: Environmental > Terrestrial > Soil > Unclassified ...
AATCGTAACGCGCGCGTTGCTGCCAAGCGGTTGCCGGATCGCGGCGCGCGTGATGTTTGCCTGCTGCGCCGCATGCGAGATGATCGTGCCGACCTCGCTCGCTGTCAGTGCATTACTACCCGTACCCGCGATGAACGGGAAGAACCGTGGACTGACTTCACCTGCCACACCACCCACGATCTGCGGCACAAACTCCGAAGCCGGTGGCACGCCGCCAGGTCCAAAACCAAACGTCGCACCCGCAATGCTCGCACTCGTCGACGGCGCAGGTGGATTTACGACGTTCGAGAAAGGTAGACGAATTCCATCGACGAGAATGTTGTCACCACGGATCAACGGCGGCGCTTCGAAGCCGCGAATTCCTGACGCGGCGATTTGCTCTTCGAATGTCTGGTCGTCGTCCGCTGGATTGCGGTCGACCGTGTAAAGACCGTCGCCCTCGACACCGATCGCACCCGAGGCTACGCCGTTCTTGTAAATCGGCAAGCCGCCCGGATCGGCGGAGAGGCCGAGCCGCGCCGAAGGCTTCTTGATGTCGCTGCAAGGCAGAGAAGAGAACTGAACGCCGTAAAGTGGTCCACCCGCGCGAAAGCTGATGCCGGGCGGAAAATGCTCCTGAATGATGAAGCCAGCGGTGCGTGTCGTGAACGCGTTGCCGGAGGTGCTGAAGAACGCGGCCGTCGCGGCTTTCGCAGTGGCTGCTTCGACGGCAGGAATGACTGTGCCTTCCAAGCCTTGACCGGGTCGACCGACACTACGGATCGTTGACGGTGGTGTGCCGGGCATCGCCAAAGTTCCCAAAACATTTCCTTCGCGATCCGTGACGACGATGTTCACCGATTTTCCAAGCGCGCTCGCAGCGGAGGCGGCTTGTTGCAGGATTGTCTGCACATCGGTTTGTGCGAGATTCGTGGCGTTTGTGGGCGGCTCCGGCTCCAGCACGCCCGGTGTGGGTATGGCGTTGTTATCGTCCGGTGGTCCATCACCGACGTGTCCCAGCCCCACGCGAACCCGATTGCTTTCCAATCCGCGATACTTGATTCGCACGAGTACGTCGCCCGCTTGCGGCATGATTTCCGAGAGACGAACAACGAGTGATGTGACCCACGGTTGATCCCGAACACTGTCGAGGTGTTCGACCGTCAACGGATAAATCGTGTGGCTTGCGTCTTCCGCATCGGCGGTAGCTGTCTCGCCCGGCTGGAGCTGTAGATTCATCGCGAACAGCAGGATGCGCGTGGCTGAGTCTGAACCGAACCTGACCTGGACCGTAGTCGCGAATGGCTCACGTTGCCGCGTGACGGATTCGAATGCGATCGCGCGGGTTGAATCGGGATGACTGATAAGGATCGGTCGCAGCGTCTGCGCGCCGGCTTTGTCGAATCTGATGACGCTGGCCGTGATGAGCAGAACCGTCAGCAGGAAGACGACAACGCGCATGCGCCACAATGTACCACAAGCGAATCCACAGATTACGCAGAAATTTTCTGTGGAATCTGTGGAATCTGTGGTAAAACCCGAAGCGCGTGATCCGTCGCACGGTCCAAACCACAGCGCTGACGTTTCTGATCATGGTGGGTTGTCTCGCTGCGTTCGCGCAAGGCGTGGGACGGCTCAGAGGTGTTGTCCGCACTCCGGCAGGTGCCCCAGCGCCGGGCGTTGTCGTCATCGTTACCAATCAAGTCACAAGAAAGATCAGCCGCGCACGCACCAATAGTGACGGCAGCTACTCGCTTTCACTGCCCACGGGCGCGTATCGCGTCAGCCTGGACCAACCCAACACCGCCCTCTTCGACAAGGATAAAAACTACGGTGACTTCGCGATCGTTCGCGGCGACACGCTCGAAAACGTAATCATCGAAGGTGGCAAGGAAACTGTTGTCGACATTCCCCTCGCACCACCGTCAACTGCGCCCGCGCCACAGCGACGCGAGACTCCCGATCGCTGGCGCATCACGTTTCCCGAGTACGACCGTTACGGCGATCGCGGCGCGCGCGGTCGCGATATCCCTTTCAAGCGCGGACGCTGGTGGGATCCGTACAACCAGAACGTCCTCAAAGGCGATTACCCGATCAAGGGCGACAAGCTTTTCATGATCCTCACGGCAGTCAGTTCAACTAACGTCGAGCAGCGTCGTGCGCCTACGCCTTCGGGTGTGAGCAGCGTTGATCCCCAGAGCGCTGAGTTCTTCGGTCGCCCGGAACAGTTTGCTGCCAGCGAGACTTTGCAACTCAGTTTCGAGCTATTTCACGGCGACACGACGTTCAAGCCGCGCGATTGGGCCATCAAGTTCTCGCCGACTTTCAGCGTCCCGAATTATCTCAACGCGCGCGAGAACGGCATCGTCAACATCGACGTCCGGCGTGGCACAAATCGCACCGACTGGCATGCATCGCTCGAAGAAGCTTTCGGTGAAGTGAAACTCGCTGACCTCGACGCCAACTACGATTTCGTTTCGGTGCGCGCGGGTATTCAGCCGTTTGTCTCCGACTTCCGCGGGTTTATTTTCTCTGATAACAATCTCGGCGCGCGCGTGTTTGGCGCGTTTGATAACAATCGTTACCAGTTCAATGGCGCCTACTTCTCGATGCTGGAGAAGGACACGAACAGCGGCCTCAATCACTTCGACACGCGCCACCAGAACGTTTACATCGCCAACATTTTTCGACAGGATTTCATCCGCAAGGGTTACACGATTCAGGGCAGCTTTCATTACAACGACGACCGGCACAGCATTGAATTCGATCGGAATGGCTTCCTGGTTCGACCGTCGCCAGTCGGCGATGTCAGACCACATGCGATCAAGGTTGGTTATCTCGGCGTCAGCGGCGACGGCCATCTCGGCCGGCTGAATCTCTCGCACTCTTATTACTTCGCGTTTGGTCACGACGAGCGGAACGAGATCGCAGGACGTCGAGTGTCGGTGCGCTCGAACATGGCTGCGGTCGAAGCTTCCGTCGATCGTGACTATCTAAGATTTAAAGGCTCATTCTTCTGGGCGCAGGGCGATAGCAATCCGACTGACGATCGAGCCACGGGCTTCGATGCGATCTTCGACGATCCGAATTTCGCCGGCGGGCAGTTTTCTTTCTGGGTGCGCAATGGCATTCGTCTCACGCAAACCGGCGTCGGGTTGGTCCAACCGAACAGTCTTTTGCCGAGTTTGCGGAGCAGCAAGATTCAGGGGCAGGCAAACTTCGTGAATCCCGGAATTTTGATCTACAACGGCGGCGTTGATGTCGAGCTAACGCAGCGGCTCAAGGCCGTGGTCAATATCAACCACCTGCGCTTTCATCGCACCGAGCCGCTCGAGCTGCTGCTCTTTCAGAATCGTATTCGACACGACATCGGGTTCGATTACAGTCTCGGTGTGGCTTACCGGCCGTTCCTGATCAATAACTTCACCTTGACGTTTGGGGCGGCGTCATTGCAGACGGGGCGCGGCTTCAGGGATATCTTTACCGATGCTTCGCGCAACTGTCCGCCGGGTGTCGAAGACTTTTGTGGGCGGGGTGTGATCAGTCCGAAGAAGATGTTGTATTCAATTTTTGGGCAAGCGAAATTTATTTTTTAGCCGCGGATTCACGCAGATGAACGCTGATAAGCCAAAGCCATTTGCTCGATTTCTTTTGTGTGTTTTTGTGCTTTTTGTGGCTAAAGACAGCTTCGTGGCCCAGCAGGCAGTGAAGACGGAAGGGTGTGTCGCCTGTCATGGGCAGATTGAGCCGATGCATAAGTATGGGACCACGGAGACGCTCGAGAAGCTGAAGGATGGGAAGGATGCGGTGGGGTTGAGTTGTACGGCGTGTCATGGGGGGAATCCGGTTTCGCGCGTGAAGGATGAAGCGCATGTGAGGCCGATGTTTCCGCGCGAGTGGAGCCGCACGGGTGCGAATCCGGAGAGATCGAATACGTTGTTGGCGCGTGAGAGTTGGGAGTTTGTGAGGTTCGTCAATCCGGGTGACTTGCGCGTGGCTGGAAGGACGTGTGCGGGGTGTCACGATGTTGAATCGAAGAACGTGTCGCGCAGCATGATGACGCATGGTGCGATGCTCTGGGGCGCGGCACTCTATAACAACGGCAGTTTCCATTTGAAGGATCCGCGCTTCGGCGAGAGCTACAGCGAGTCGGGTAAACCACAGACACTGTTGCAAGCAGCGACGGATGAGCAGCGACGCACGAAAGGTCTTTTGAGCCTGCTCGATCCGATTCCGCGCTGGGAGATCTCACAGCCGGGGAATGTTTTGCGTGTGTTTGAGCGTGGCGGGAAGCGAAGGCTCGAAGTTGGACTGCCGGATAAAGAAGAGGATCCGGGGAAGCCTGACAAGGGACTCAGCGCGCGCGGCTTTGGCACGGCGCAACGCACGGATCCCGTGTTCCTGGGTTTACAGAAAACGCGTCTGCTCGATCCGACGCTGAATTTTCTCGGCACGAATGATCATCCGGGTGACTATCGATCTTCAGGTTGTTCCGCGTGTCACGTGATCTATGCGAACGATCGCGATCCGGCGCACTCGGCTTCGTATCACGAAGCGGGTAATCTCGGGCGCTCGCAGACTGCTGACGTGTCGATTCAAAAGACAGAGTCAGGGCATCCGATCAGGCACCAGTTCACGAGCCAGATTCCGACGTCGCAATGCATGGTCTGTCACATGCACCCGGGCACGAACATGGTCGCGACGTACCTCGGCCTCACGTGGTGGGACAACGAGAGCGACGGCGCGAAGATGTATCCGGCGACACAGCACGATCCTAGTCAGGATGAGGAGCAGGTGAAACTCGATCGCAATCCGGAAGCGGCGAGCCTGCGCGGACTGTGGTCCAACTTCGATTTTCTGAAAGACAGCGGCACGCCGGCGTTCAATGCGCTCTTGCGCAACACGCAGTTTGCAGACTTCCACGGTCACGGCTGGCTGTTTCGCAAAGTCTTCAAGCGCGATCGCAAAGGCAATCTGCTCGACGCGCAGGGATCTGTAATTTCGCCTGACGATCCGTTGAAGTTCAGCAAAGCGGTGCATCTCAACGATATTCACGCTGAGCGCGGGATGCATTGCGTTGATTGTCACTTCCGTCAGGACTCACACGGCGACGGTAATCTCTACAACGAGCCGCGAGCTGCGATCGAGATTGCGTGTGAAGATTGCCATGGGACCATTAAACTACGAGCGACGTTGTTTACGTCAGGTCCGGCGGCAGCAGTTGCAACTGGCACAGCAGCGGAGCGTAGGAAGACGCAGAACCAGCCGCTCGCCGGCCAGGATCTGATGCGCATTCGCGTTCGCGATGCTGACGGCGCGCGCATCCCGCTGTTTCAACGCGTCACTCGCGATCGCAAACGGAAGGATGAGAAGGGCGTCGATATCGATCTGAAGTCCGGCGACATCATGCAGAACTCGATGGTCGTTCCGGGTCGCTGGTGGCGCGTGCCGCAAACGCTCGACACCGTCACGCCCGGCAGTCGCGATTTCAACGAGCGCTCTCAATATGCGAAGACGATTCAGAAAGACAACGCGACGTGGGGCGATGTTCCTGCCGACAACAACCGGCTTGCTCATCGCGACGCGAACATGACGTGCGTTGCGTGTCACTCATCGTGGGTGACGAGTTGTTTTGGTTGTCATCTGTCGATGCAGGCGAATCGCAAGATGCCGAACCGTCATAACGAAGGCGGCAACACGCGCAACTTCACGCAGTATAACTTCCAGGTCCTGCGCGACGACATCTTCATGCTTGGTCGTGACGCGACGGTCACCGGCAATCGCGTTGCGCCCGTGCGTTCGTCTTCGGCGATTCTCGTGAGCTCGCAGAACCAGAATCGCGAGTGGATCTACTCGCAACAACAAACAACCTCCGCTGAAGGGTTTTCTGGCCAAACATTCAACACGCACGTGCCACACACGGTCCGCGCGACCGAGACGAAGACGTGCAGCGATTGTCACGTGTCGCAGCAGAACGACAACAACGCGTGGCTCGCGCAGTTGTTGTTGCAGGGCACGAACTTCGTCAACTTCATGGGTCGTTACGTTTACATCGCGGCTGATGACGCGCTCGAAGTCGTGGTGGCGACCGAGCAGTCGGAGCCGCAGGCTGTGTTTGGCAGTACGCTTCACAAGATCGCGTATCCGGCGAACTACGATCGGTTTGTGCGTGGCGGGAGTGAGCTGAGGACAGTTTACGAGCACGTGGGAAATCCAAAAGTGCTGCAAGTGCAGTTGCGTGGTGAGTATGCATACGTGGCGGCGGGCGAGGGCGGTTTGCGTGTTTACGACGTCGCGCAGATCGATCAGAAGGGGTTTTCAGAGCGGATCACGACGGCGCCGGTGTCGCGCTTCGGGCAGAAGTTCTGGGTAAAGACGAAGTACGCAACGGCGGTGGCTGCGCCGACGACGCTCGCAGTCGATCCAGCGCGCAGAAAACTACCTGAGAATGAAGAGCAGTCGATTCACCCGCTATACGCTTACCTGTACGTCGTTGATAAATACGAGGGACTGATCCTCGTGAATGCCGCGACGCTGCTCGACGGCGATCCGCTGAACAACTACTTGAAGCGGGCGCTTACTTTCAATCCTGGTGGCGTACTCAACGATGCCAACAACATAACGATTGGAGGTAATCAGGCTTACATCACGACCTCGAAAGAACTCGTAATCGTCAACATCAATGATCCGTTAAATCCGCGGGTGAGCAACCGGATCGCCCTCAAACATCCCCGCTCGGTGGCGATCCAGTTCCGGTATGCGTTTTTGGTTGATGATGAAGGTTTGAAGGTTATTGACGTGACGACGCCCGAGCAGGCGCGTGTCGTTGAGGGTGCATTTGTGCCGCTGGGCCATCCGCACGATGTTTACCTCGCGCGAACGTATGCGTATGTGGCGAATGGTCCAGACGGAATCGCGATCATTGACGTCGAACAGCCTGAGCATCCACGGCTCGATCAGATGTATAACGCCGAGGGCAAGCTCAACGACGTGCACCAGGTGAAGGTAGCAATGACAAATGCCAGCCTGTTTGCTTACGTTGCCGATGGAAAAAACGGCATGCGAGTGCTGCAACTAACATCACCCGAAACAATGCCCGAATATGCCGGATTCAGCCCACGCCCACGACCCGTCCTGATTGCCACCTTCAAGACAAAAGGCGAAGCGCTCGCGATCTCAAAACCATTGGACCGCGACCGCGCCGTCGACGAGAGCGGCAATCAAATATCCGTCTTCGGCCGCCGTGGCGCTCGGCCATTCACGTACGATGAGATTCTAAAGATGCTTCGTACAAATGATGGTAAAGGTGATTGGTTCCGAGTGAATGATCAGCAGCCCGCCACATCGAGGAACTAAAAGAAGATTTCTCACGCAGCGGCGCAAAGGAAAGCCGCAAAGCAGGCGTTGCGCCGCTGCGCCGCTGCGTGGAGAAATCCTTTCGCGCTACATCAATCTCTCCTTGAGTTTCAGCAATAACTCCCTCGCTTCTTCCGCACTCAACGAATCAGATGACGCGCGGATTTCTTCAATTACCCTTTGGTTCGCGAGATCGAAGAGTGACGCCTGGGCGGCGGCTTTGCGACGGGCGGCTTTGTTGAGTGCGCCCGTGTCATCCTCCGCGAAGACATCGAGCTCGTAGCGCTCCAGGCGGGCCAGCACGTCGCGTGCGTTTGCCAGGACTGCGGGTGGTAATCCTGCCAGACGCGCTACTTCGATACCGTAAGATTTTGAAGCGCGCCCACGCTCGAGACGGTGCAGAAATACGACCTCACCTTCACGCTCCGTCGCCGTGATCTGGTAGTTCTGCGCACCCGGCAAGCGTTCCGCTAATTCAGTGAGCTCGTGATAGTGCGTCGCGAATAAAGTCTTCGCCGCATGATCGGCTGAGTTGTGCAGGTACTCCGCTACGGCCCACGCGATCGAGAGTCCATCGAATGTCGCTGTGCCGCGCCCGATCTCATCGAGCAGCACGAGCGACCGTGGCGTCGCGCTGTGCAGGATTGCGGCGGTCTCAGTCATCTCGACCATGAATGTCGAACGCCCGCGCGTGAGATCGTCTGACGCGCCGACCCTGGTCCAGATCCGATCCAGCAACGGCAATCGCGCACGCTCAGCCGGAACGAAGCATCCGGTTTGCGCGAGTATGCAGATGATCGCGGTCTGCCGCAGCACGGTGCTCTTGCCGCCCATGTTTGGACCAGTGATGATCAGCAACCGGTCAGTCGAGTTGTTGAGATAGACGTTGTTCGGTACGAACGGCTCGTCGATAAATGCTTCGATGACCGGATGTCGACCCTGGACGATCTCGAGCTCATCGCCGTCATGGAGCGACGGGCGCGTGTAACGACGGCGGCCCGCAACTTCAGCAGACGAAGCGAGCACGTCGAGCGCCGCGAGCGCACGCGCAGTCATTTGAATGCGTTTCGTCTCCGCGGCGATCTGACGGCAAACATCTGTGAACAACTCCGTCTCGAGTTGCACGATGCGTTCCTCAGCGCCGAGCACTTTCTTTTCCCAGTCGCGCAGCTCGGGCGTGGTGAAGCGTTCGGCATTCGCGAGTGTCTGTCGTCGCTCGTACTCAGACGGCACGCGCGCGGCATTCGCTTTCGAGACTTCGATGAAGTATCCGAAGACGCCGTTGAAACGAATCCGTAGATTTCCGATTCCACTGCGCGCGCGCTCGGTGGCTTCGAGTGTCGCGATGATCTGTTTGGCGTTACGGCTCGTAGATCGTAGCTCGTCGAGTTCGGCTGAATAACCTTCACGAATCGTGTCACCGTCGCTGAGTTTGATCGGTGGATCGTCGTTGATAGAACGTGTGATCAGATCGCGGATGTCAGGCAGCTCGTCAGTATTCTCGACCAGCACTTCAATGAGCGATGCTTCGAGTCCGCTCAACACCTCGCGAATCGCCGGCACCTGATTCAGCGAACGCAACATCGCGCACAGATCGCGCGGCGTAGCAGAACCGAGACTAATCCGGCCCACTACGCGCTCGAGATCCGAAACCTCCTTCAACAACGCACGCAACTGGTCACGACGCACATGCGACGAAAGCAGATCCTGGACGGCAGCCAGTCGTGCTTCGACTTCGCCCCGCTTCACGCACGGCCGGAGCAACCACGCGCGTAACAATCGCGCACCCATGCCGGTCACCGTCTCGTCGATCACTTGCAACAACGAACGACCACTGCTACCAGCGAGCGACTCAACCAGCTCGAGATTCCGAACAGTCACAGTATCGAGCACGAGATGATCCTGCGGCTCGAAGTAAACAAGATCCGTGACGTGCTCAGCAGCGGCGCGTTGCGTGTCCCGCGCGTAACGCAAACACGCACCGGCAGCACGAATCGCCTCATCTTTGCGCGCGAGTCCATAACCATCGAGAGTTTTGACCTTGAAGTGTTCAAGAAGGAGCGTGAAGCAGTCGTCTTTCGTCCACTGCCAGTCGTCAATTGGCGTCAGCGCCACATCAAAACCGAACTCTTCCCGGCCAGATGAAGCTCCATTCGATCCCTCCAACGGCAACGGCGCCGTCTGAACTTTCCCGGTGAGGCTAGCTTTAATAAGCGCGCCGAGCGACGCCGGAAACAAAAGCTCACGCGGCGCATACGACTCGAGTGCCGCCCGAATCCGCATCCAGGAATCGCGCCCAGTCTCCTGCGTCACGCGAAACTCACCCGTCGAAATATCCAGAAACGCCGCGCCAATCGACTCACCCGCGCTACAAACCGCCGCCAGAAACACCGGCTCACGCGCTTCCAGCAACTGCGGATCGATCGGCGTGCCCGGCGTCACGATACGTACTACCTCGCGCCGTACAAGCTTCTTCGTCTTGCCCGCTTCTTCAGTTTGTTCGCAAATCGCGACGCGATATCCTTTGCGCACGAGCCTCGCGATGTAATTCGCGGCAGAGTGATGCGGCACGCCACACATCGGAATCGGATTGTCGCTCTCTTTTTGTCGCGCAGTGAGCGTGATCTGCAGCTCGCGCGAGCCGGTCAGCGCATCGTCAAAAAACAGTTCATAAAAGTCGCCGAGACGAAAAAACAACAGCGTCCCGGGATGTTGCTGCTTCAGTTCCTGGTACTGACGCAGCATCGGCGTTGGATTTGAATTGCTCATATATTGTGAGTGGCTGGACAGGGTAACACAAAATACGCTGATATCCGTGGGCAACGGCCGAAAACTGTGTTAATTTCCACACGTGCAATTTTTGACCAACTCGCTGCAAGAGCACCTGGCCACAATTCAAAACTTACTCGACGCATCACTACCGGAAATTGAACGATCAGGTCAGATGATCTGCGAAGCATTAACAAGCGGTCGAAAAGTTTTGTTGTGTGGAAACGGTGGCAGCGCGGCGGATGCGCAACACATCGCCGCCGAGCTGGTTGGTTGTTACGAAAAGCAGAGACGCTCGTGGCCAGCAATCGCGCTCACGACCGACACTTCAGCGCTGACCGCAGTCAGCAACGACCTCGGTTACGATCAGGTGTTTGCGCGGCAAGTCGCCGGACTCGCGCAAACAGGCGATGTGCTGATCGCGATCAGCACGAGTGGTAAGTCGCCAAATGTTCTACGTGCGGCTGAGAGGGCGCGCGAGTTGGGATGTAAAACTATCGCACTGATCGGCGCGACCGCCGAACCGCTCGGAACCCTGTGCGATGTCGCTGTGGCTGTCCCGTCAAGCCGCACCTCACGCGTACAGGAAGCTCACATCACAGTGGGACACCTCTGGTGCGAAATGGTCGATCAGATTTCGTGAAAACTTGACAGTGATGCGGGCGTGAGGATATGTGTTTCGCGCCCGACAAGTTGACAACTGGATGCTGCCTCGCGAGAGAGGCTTCCCCAACGGGTTTCTGTGTGAGAACAACATGCAAGGGTCGAGGTGTGTCTGAATGAAGAAAAAGCGGAAGAAGAAAACAGCGCTCGTGGTCTGCCGCGACCGGAAACAGTTTTGGACGACACAGACGCAGTTCTGGCAGTGGGTGAGGGAAGGCGTCGTCGTCAAGACGGGCGAGCAGCCGCTTACGGGACTCTTCAGACGCGAGCACGAGGAGTTGCTGGTGTTGTTGAGTAACACAGTTCTGAACCTCGCACATCCGAATCACATGCGCGAAGCTCTTTTATCCCGGCGCATCGGGATGTCAGGCAAATAATTAATCTGGCAAATAATTAATGAAGACAATCATTGCCATTTTACTTTTCCTTCTACCTGTTTACGCGCAGGACGATCGTTATCGCATCGGTCCGGGCGACGTGCTCGACATCCGCATCTACAACCGCCCGCAACTCTCGCGTGAGGCGGTGCGCGTCGAGGGCAGCGGCATGATCCGCATGCCGTTAATCGAAAACGAAATCCAGGCAGTCTGTCTCACCGAAGGCGAGCTCGCGAAGGAGATCTCAACCCGCTACGCCCGTTATTACAAAAATCTCCAGGTCGACGTTTTCATAAAGGAATACCATTCAAAACAAGTCGCCATCATCGGCGCCGTCAACGAACAGAGCCGCTTCGAGCTACAGCGACGCGTGCGTCTATTAGAATTGCTGACTTACGCCAAAGGACCATCGACGAAGGCCGGTCAAACAATCAACATCGTCCACTCGACTGCCGTATCACCCTGCAAGCAGACTGATGATACCGACACTTCCGCCGCATTCAGCAGTTACAAACTCAGCGACGTTCTCCAGGGCGATCCAAAATCAAACCCGTATCTCGAAACCGGCGACATCGTGACCCTGCCTGAAGCGGATCAAGTTTACGTAGTCGGCAACGTGTTCATGCCGCTGACAATCTCTTTGAAAGAACCGATCACGTTGACGCGCGCGATCGCGATGGCCGGCGGTCTCAAGCAGGACACGAAAAAAGACAAGATTCGAATCCTGCGTCAGGAACCGGGCACGACGGTTAGGAAAGAGATCATGGTCGATCTTTCCGCGATCGAGAAGAAGAGCTCTGAAGATCTGGCGCTCGCGCCCAACGACATCATCGACGTTCCCACATCAGCAGGGAAGAGCTTCCTGCGCAGCCTGGTCCAGGGTGTTGTCCCCGGCGTGGGCCAACTGCCGGTAAGAGTTGTGCCTTGAAAAATTACGGATTTCTCTGTGCAACCTCTGTGTTCTCTGTGTCTCTGTGGTGAATTTTTGGAGAATCAGTTAACCACAGAGACACAGAGAACACAGAGGTTGCACAGAGAAGAGCGATCATGAATCCAACCGACAAGCTCGCCAAGCCTGAGCCCAGACTCGAGGCTCTCGATCGCCCTATCGAGCCACCGCAGTCATACAACTACGGCGTCGATCCCAACGCCGAGCATGAAGTTCACCTGCTCGACTACTGGCGCGCGATTCGCAAACGTCTCTGGCTCGTGATCGGCGTCGTGGCGCTGATCACGATGCTGGCCGTGGTCTACGTCGCGCGCAAACCGGATTTGTACGAAGCCCAGTCTCGCGTCCAGGTCGATCTCGAAGAGAGTGGCAACCTCGTCAACAACACGCGCCCGCTCTATGGTCCAACCGACGATCCAATCTACTTCAACACGCAGCTCCAGATTCTCGTCAGCCCCGGATTGATGCGACGCGTCGTCCGCACACTCGATCTCGAACACAATCCGGACTTCTTCAAAGGCGCGCAACGACAATCAACGTGGCAGACGTTCCGGCGCATGGTGGGATTCGGAAGCAAGCCACCGGAAGTTGCGAAGCCACCGGATCAATTGCCACTCACGACGAACGTCGCACAGGCAACTGCACGTGAAGATCTAAACGAAGCAAAGCGACTCGCGCCGTACGTCAACACGATCCTCGCGGGCTTGAAAGTCGATCCGGTGAAAGAGACGCGTGGTTATTACAAAGAAACACGTCTCATCGATATTAAGTTTACGCACACGGATCCAACGGTCGCGGAGAAGGTCGTCAACGCGATCGCCGAAGTATACGTCTTCTCCAACCTCGAGAAGCGAACTGAAGCCAACAGCACGACCGGCGACTTCCTCCAGAAACGAATCGCCGAGCTGCAACAACAGATTCGCACGTCTGAAGAACGACTCGTCAACTACGCGAAGAACAATCAGATCATCTCGCTCGATCCGACACAGAACACGGTTGTCGAGCGTCTCGCCGGTCTGAACCAGCAACTCTTGCAGGCAGAAAACGAGCGGAAGACGGCAGAAGCTGCTTTCAACGCCGCGAAGACGCCGGAGGCTGCGACTGCGCTCGTCGATGAGGCTGCGAAACAGAACGGCGATCTCGAAGCGAAACTGATCGAGCTGCGGCAGAAACGTGCGCAGTTGCTCGTCGACGCGACGGAAGAAGCGCCGGAAGTTAAGGAAGTGGACCAGCAGATCACCGAGCTCGATAAACAGCTAAAGGATCTGCGCAGTCGCAAGTCGGCGACTTTGCTGACCAACCTGAACACGCGTTATCAACAGGCACTCGCCCGCGAACAATCGCTGCGCAAAGCGTTCGAGCAGCAACGTGCGGAAACGCTCTCGCAGAACGAAGCCGCGATCAACTATCGCATCATTCAACAGGAGATCGAGACGAACAAGACTTTGCTGAACGGGCTGCTGCAGGGCGCGAAAGAGAATGACGTCGTGCTCGCAGGCAAGCCGAACAACATCTCGATCGTCGACTATGCTTTGACGCCTGACACGCCGGTTGGTCCAAACCGCACGCGCACCGTCATCGCGGCATTTTTCTTATCGATCGGACTCGGCCTCGGACTCGCGCTCTTCTTCGAATATCTCGACGACACGGTACACTCGACCGAAGAAGTCGAGCGCATGTTGCACCTGCCTGCGCTCGCGGTCATTCCGTCGGTTGGCAGCGCCGCGCGCCGTCGCGTGCTCCCGGGAATTTCGAAGACGGCGGCTTTGCAGAAGGGGGGCAATGGCAACGGAAACGGCCACGGGCATTCCGAATTGTTGATGAACATGGACAGTCGCTCGCCGCTCGCGGAAGCTTATCGACATCTGCGCACGTCAGTGTTGCTCTCGACCGCCGGACGCGCGCCAAAGTCTCTGCTCGTCACGTCGAGTCTACCGGGTGAAGGGAAGACCACGACGGCGGTCAACACGGCGGTCAGTCTTGCTCAAACTGGCGCGAGTGTCGTGATCGTCGACGCCGACATGCGTCGCCCGCGTCTGCAATCGATCTTCGGCATGCAGGGGACGCTGGGTCTCAGCTCGATCCTTTCGAGTGATGTTAGCGAAGGCGATATGCTGGCGATGGTCAGGGATGATCTGGAAAGCGGGCTGAGTGTGCTGACCTCGGGTCCCATTCCTCCGAACCCTGCCGAATTGCTCGGCTCGGACCAGATGCGCAGGTTGATCGCGGCCTTGCAGGCGAACTACACGCACGTGGTCGTTGATTCGCCGCCGGTGAGCTCGTTCACGGACGGTGTGTTGATCTCGACGATGGTCGACGGCGTGTTGCTCGTGGTCCATGGCGGCAAGAGCTCGCGGCACATCGTGCGGCGATCTAAACAACTGCTGAACGACGTCGGCGCAAAGATCTTCGGCGTGGTCCTGAACAACGTCAATCTCCAATCTCACGACTACTACTACTACCAGAGTTATTACGGGCAGAAGTATTACGAGAAGAATGCCTGACCTCGCGATCCGCTGTGAAAATTTAAGCAAGCAATACCGGATCGGATCTCCAGACAGTTACAAAACGCTGCGAGATGCGATCACCAACACTGCTCTCGCCACGTTTCGTCGCTCCAAAAACAACTCACAAAACGGACACATCTGGGCGTTGCAGGACGTTTGCTTCGAGATCAAGCGCGGCGAAGTCGTGGGCATCATCGGCCTGAACGGCGCGGGCAAGAGTACGCTGCTTAAAATCCTTTCGCGCATCACGGGTCCGACACGCGGGCGAGCAGACATTTATGGGCGCGTCGGATCGCTGCTCGAAGTGGGCACGGGCTTTCATCCTGAGCTGACCGGCCGCGAGAACATCTATCTCAATGGCGCGATACTCGGCATGCGCAAAGCCGAGATCGATCGAAAGTTTGACGAGATCGTGGGCTTTGCGGAAGTCGAAAAGTTTCTCGATACGCCGGTGAAGCGTTATTCGAGCGGGATGTACGTGCGGCTCGCGTTCGGAGTCGCGGCGCATCTCGAGACGGAAGTGTTGCTGGTTGATGAAGTGCTGGCTGTAGGTGATGCGCAGTTTCAGAAAAAGTGTTTCGAGAAGATGCGCGACATCGGTGTGCAGGGGCGCACGATACTCTTCGTTAGTCACAACATGTCGGCGGTGCGAAGCATCTGCAAGCACGCGCTGATCATCGAGAAGGGAAGAGTCGTGGCGCAGGGAGAGATTGACGAGACAGTCGATCGATATCTGTCGCAGATCAACTCCGCGCAGGATGTGAGTGAGGCTGTTGAGACGAACACGTTTTCGCTGAGGTCGGTTGAGATAACCTCTGCGACTGGACCAGTGATCAAGACGTTCGATCCGGTGCATGTGAGAGTGCGGTTCGTTCCGAAGTCCGAGATCAAAGATCCCGGACTATACGTTTCCATCCTGACGATGGACTCGCGGCGTTTGACCGGCCTGGATTTGAAAGACTTCATCACGGCGGCGTCTCTGCCGGAAGGTGAAATGGCCGAGCTTGGCTTCACGATCGAATCGCTGCCGCTTCTGCCCGGGTCATACCAGGTAGAGATTCATCTGAAAGACATGGCGCGACGACTGATCGAGATCGTGCCACGGACGTTCAAGTTCGAAGTCGCGGAGACGGAGGTCTACGGCGGGCGCAAGCTTGATGGATGGTTCGGGAACGTCGGACTGCGCGCCCGGCCTTTGGAAAATATTTTACGCGGCGGCGCAGCGGCGCAACGATGAGTTTACGGATTCGACATCGCTTAGCGCCTTTCGTTGCGCCGCTGCGCCGCCGCGTGAAATATTTTTCGACACCGCGCGCCGTCAATGATTACGCCACCCACATCCCGATTCTTATCGGCCTCAGTCGCTTGCGCGAAATCCGGCACGTCCTTGAATTCGGCTGCGGCAAATACAGCACGCTCACATTTCTCAACGCTGCGGCCTTCCCGCATCTCGAACGTTTGCACTCGATCGAGAACGACGATTCATGGGCGCAGGCGATCCAGCAAGCAACGAATGACGCACGTTGGACTCTGCAACTCGTGAACGGCGAAATCTCTGAGTCTGTCGCAGATCTCGATCTCGAATCATTCGATCTGATCCTGATCGACGATTCAAAAACGAGTGCACAACGCGCGGCGACGATACGCGCGGTCGCAGCCAAACAACCGCGACGCCCACTGATTGCTATCCACGATTTCGAGATCGACGAGTATCGTGCCGCTGCGTCTACGTTCACCCACCGTCACCGCTTTCGCGCCTACAACCCCGAAACCGGTGTCCTCTCGAACAGCGCCCTAGACATGCGATCTCTAAATCGATCTATAAAACAAAACGCGAATGCTATCGATCCTGACAATATCGAAGCCTGGTCGAATGCCATCTGTAAATCCTGAAAATCCTGTAATCATGTCTAACATTCTCGTAACTGGCGGTCTTGGCACGGTCGGCGCGGGCCTGATCGCCGAGCTGCGCGGGCGCGGCCATCACGTCGTCTCCTGCGACATTCAACATCAACCCGACGAGATCGGTTTCAGCCTGCGCACCGACGTCGAAGTCCCGCTTTATGCTCGCTGCGACGTCGGCGAGTTTCGCCAGCTCGAGCGCGTCTTCGAACGCTGTGGTCCATTCGATTACGTCTATCACTGCGCCGCTGAGTTCGGTCGCTGGAACGGCGAGGACTTCTACGAAACGCTCTGGCAGACAAACGCGATCGGCACGAAGAACGTTATCCGCCTCCAGGAGCGTTTGAAGTTTCGTCTCATTCACTTCTCTTCATCCGAGGTTTACGGCGACTGGCCCGACATCATGGTCGAAACCGTGATGGACGAATACGAGATCAAACAGTTGAACGACTACGCGATGACGAAGTGGGTCAACGAAATGCAGATCAGAAACTCTGCGCTTCAATATGGTACTGAGAGCGTCGTCGTGCGCTTATTCAACACTTATGGCCCGGGCGAGTACTACAGCCCGTATCGCTCGGTGAATTGCAGGTTTTTATATTGCGCGTTGCACGGACTGCCGTGGACCGTCTTTCGTGGCCACTCGCGCACGTCGACTTATCTCGCTGACACCGTCCGCACGCTCGGCAACATCACGAACAACTTCCGCGCCGGCGAGACATACAACATCGGCGGCACCGATCTGCACACGATCGAGCAGCTCTCAGACGTGATTCTGAAAATCACGGGGGCAGATCCGAAGCTGGTCCATCATCAGGAGACCGAGATTCTCACGACGAAATTGAAGCGCGTCGACACGTCGAAGTCAGTTCGCGATCTGGACCACAAGAATTCATACAGTCTCGAAGATGGCATGCAACTGACAGCAGACTGGATGCGCCGCGTGTATGGGGTATGACGATTCCGCGGATCGTTTATGTCGGTGATGTGCCGGTGGAGGCGTCGTATCACGGGTCGGCGTTGTTGCATCGGCTGCTCTCGGATTACCCGACCGACAGATTAACGATCATTGAGACGGCGACTGAATCACAACCGCAACGGCGGGTGCCGAACGTCAACTACATTTCTCATCGCATTGCCAACCAGCGCTGGCTCGACACGAGATTTCATCCATATCTGGTTGCGTGGTTCACATATAGAGCACAAAAAATGTCGCTCAACGGCTTTGAGTGTGAAGGCGTGTTGACGGTGGCGCACGGGTTTGGCTGGTTAGCAGCCGCGGAGATGGCAAGAAGACGAAACGTGCACCTGCATCTAATTGTCCATGACGACTGGCCGCGCGTGGCTGCAGTCCCGCCGCGGTTTCGCAACTGGCTCGACGAGCGATTCGCGAATGTTTATCGTCAGGCGCAGTCGCGTTTATGCGTCTCGCCTGCCATGAGTCGCTTCTACGAAGAGCGTTACGGCGCTCCAGCATCAGTGATCTATCCGAGCCGTGCCGCGGATTGCGCGGATTTTACAGAGTGCCCCACCCGTCTCGCGAATCGTGATAAGCAGTTTACGGTTGTGTTTGCGGGCACGATCAATTCGCGCGGATACGTCCAGGCATTGAGGGCGCTTCAGGAAGCGCTCGAGCTGGTCAATGGGCGCCTGCTGATCTATGGACCATTAACCGGTGATGCAGGACTGAGCCATCGAAATACTCAGATTTGCGGTTTGTTGAGCTCGACTGAGTTGCTAATGAGATTGAGAGAAGAGGCAGACGCGCTATTCGTTCCAATGTCGTTCGACGCCAACGATCGCGCCAACATGGAAATGGCATTTCCGAGCAAGCTGGCAGACTACACCGCGACTGGCGTGCCGCTCCTGATCTACGGTCCGAGCTATTGTTCAGCCGTCGCCTGGGCACACGAAAACCCGGGCGTCGCTGAAGTCGTCGAAACAGAACCAGATCTCGCAAATTCGATCGCGCGTCTCGCAAAGAACCCCGACCATCGCATCTCACTCGGCCAGTGCGCTCTCGACACTGGTCGCCAGTATTTCTCTCACGCACGCGTCCAACAACGATTCCATCAGTCTTTATCCGTCTAATCCGTGGCTAAGTCTTTTCTCGATCGCGTAGCGCACCACCTTTTATTCCGGGCCCAAAGCCGTCCGCATCTCACCGATCGCTGGGGCTATCACATCCGCCCGATTCATTACTACGAGCCAATCCCTGACTTCCGCTCGATCACTGAAGAACAGATCACGCGCCGTCGAGAGTTTCCCACGATAGATTTCAACTGGAACAATCAACTAGCACTTCTCAACGAATTAACTACCTACAAAGACGAACTGAGCACGCTCGAGTTCAACTTCGATAACGGTTTCTTCAGCGGTTTCGACGCCGCTGTCTACTACTCACTGCTTCGCCATCTCAAACCGCAACGTGTGATCGAGATCGGCGGCGGCTATTCAACTCAGCTAGCGACCAAAGCATTAACAAGCGGTAAGCTGACCTGTATCGAGCCGTATCCGGAACGACTCAACGGCATCGGCCCAAACGTTGAGCTGATTCAAAAACGAGTCGAAGAGCTCGACGTTGCGTTTTTCTCATCTCTCGAAGCAAACGACATTCTGTTTATCGACTCGAGCCACGCAGTGAAGTTTGGCAGCGACGTTTGTTACGAGTTTCTTGAAATCCTGCCACGCCTCGCGCCCGGCGTCTGGGTACACGTACACGACATCTTCTTTCCGCACGACTACCCGGCCGAATGGCTGCTCGAGCGCCGCATGTCATTCAACGAGCAATACCTGCTCGAAGCATTCTTATCTTTCAACGAACAATTTCAGATTACCCTTGCGAATTACTGGCTCTGCCTTGATTACCGCAACGAGGCTGCGCGCCTTTGGCCCAACGCTCTTTCCGCAAATTACGGTGCTTCGAGTCTTTGGATGAGACGAATCGCATGACGGAAGGAATTTCCGCAATTATTCCGACGCTCGGCAGACCCGAGACGCTGAGGCTCTGTCTCGAGAGTCTCACTAGACAAACCGTTCCAATCTCCGAAGTCATACTGGTCCATTGCGGAAACGACGATGCCACGCCGGCGCTCGCAAAAGAAACCTGCTGGCGTGACGCCGGATTGAACGTACGTTACTTCCATTATCCAGAGAGAAACTGTGCAGCCCAGCGCAACTTCGCCGTGGTGCGTGCAAACCACGATAACCTTCTGTTCATTGACGACGACGAGGAAGTCGAAGCTCGCTGGACTGAAGAGCTCTTCAAACCGATCTGGAGCGATCCGAAGGTAGGCGCAACGATGGGCAACATGATCAATCAACCCCTCGCTACCCCTACGTTGTTTTGGCGAATCTATCGCGTGATTTTGCACGGTCGAGTCGAAGGCTTTAAACCGGGCAAACTGGTCGGAGCGGCTCTCCCAAATGGATTTCCAACAACCGCCGAGGAGCCCATACCCTGCGAGTGGATAGGTGGTGGCGTGAGTGCGTTGCGGCGTGAGGCATTCGAGTCCGTCGGCGGGTTTGCGCCTTTCTTCACCGGCAGTTCTCCAGGTGAGGATCTGGATCTCGGTTATCGCCTCAGCCGGAAATGGAAGGTGTATTACGTGCCGTCCGCAAAATGCACACATAATCAGTCTCCCACCGGCCGCGAGACCACAGATCGACATCAATATCTCTCGATGCGTTCGCGGTTTGGAATTCTGGCGATCACGATGAGGAAGAGCCGTTTCGTGGCGCTTGGTCATATTGGTCTCTGGGCGTTGGTCCAATTTTTAAGTGAGCTCGCGAGCTTGCGGCACGGCTTGTCACGACCGGATCTGCCGCGCGCGTGGGCCGGACGTCTGCGTGGATTTCTGTCGTGTGTAGTGGCCACGGATTTACGTGGATAAAAAGCACGGATGGCGTCTAACACTCTCGTCATTGCTGATTATCCGGTGGGATATACGAGCGGGTTTGGGGAGACTCTTTACAATCTGTTCAGCGATTTTCCGAGTGAGAAACTCTGGAGTGCGCATCCGGCGCATGTCAAACCGGCTGAAGGGAAGAAGCGAGGCGAATCGATCGAGCTGCCGTCACCGTCGAGGCCGCGTTGGCTGCCGAACCGGATCTCGCTTGCTTACTATCCGTTGTTGAAGATGCAGCAGTTTCGCGCGACGCGAGACGCAGTGCGCCAGCTTGCGCGCCTAGTCCAGCAGCGTTCGATTCGGAACCTGCTCGTGATTCCGGTTAGCCCGTGGATCATGGCGGCGGCGCTTGCGCTTCATAAGCAATACTCAAAACTGAATCTGGTGCTGTATGTGATGGACGACTGGCAGGGACATCACGAGTGTCACCAGCTACCGTACACACGCCGGCGTCAGCGTTTGCTTGCCGAGATCGTTCAGCGCGCAAATGTGCGTTACGCCGTGTCGCGTGAGATGGCTGCGCATTACGAGGAGAGTTTTGGGAAGAGTTGGACCGTGGTGCACAACGGTGTGCGCAACGATTCGTTGTCGAACGGAGTTAGTGTTTCTAAACCAGGAAAGGTATTGCTGGCCGGCGACGTGAATGTCTTTCGGTTCGATGCAGTGATCGCTTTCGCCGAGGCGATCGAGCGTCACAATCGACGTAACGGCGAGTCGATCGAGTTTACCGTGATGGGCGACGTGGCGGAGCAACACCGGTCCTCGTTGTCATCTCTGCGAGCAGTGAAGATGTTGAGCCGCCGATCGCATTCAGAGTGTCTCGAGGCCATGAAAGCAGCCGACTTGCTCTATCTGCCGTTGGCATTCGCCAAAAAGTCTTCGCGAATCTCGCTCTATTCATTGCCGACAAAGCTTCCCGAGTATTTGGCGACGGGCAAGAGCGTGTTCTTTCATGCGCCGAAGGACTCGGCTGTGTTTCGCGTCGCAGAACGTTATGACCTGACGCCGAGACTGGCGACGATCGATCCCGCAGCGCTTGATGCGTTTGTGGAAACGTGGACTAGCGGGAACGGCACTGCCTGCACGGACAAAGCAAAAAGGGCGCTACAGGAAGAGTTTGATATCGACCGACTGTCGGCACGTTTTCAGGCTGCGTTCGCATGAACTGCCGGGTTTGCAACAGTGAGATGGATCCGTTCCTGCGCATCTCCAGCGCTGGCCTTGATGAAGCATTTCTCGACGACGCCTTACGCAAAGAACTTCCCGAATTGAAACTACAGCGCTGTCGGCAGTGCGGATGTCTATGGGCGGACGACGCCAGGCAGGATGAAGAAACCCTTGTCGCTGCTTATAAACGCGTGAGCGATTCTTACTTCGAAGCGACAGACAATGATCCCAGGTATCAAAAGTTCTATAAATGGATCGAGCAGTTATTAAAGGTGCACGTCACTGGAAGAACGATACTCGACGTCGGTTGTGGTGACGGCACGTTTTTATCAACGCTATCGGACGAGTGGTCCAGACACGGTGTTGAGCCGAGCATATCGGGTGCGCGGCTCGCCCAACAGCGAGATCTCGATGTCACGTGTGCGACGCTCGACGCGACGACAAAGTCGTACGAAGTCGATCTGATCTCTGCTCTCGACGTGATCGAACACGTAGTTGATCCGCACAGCTTTGTGAAGTCGCTCAAGCTAGCTTTGCGCAAAGGTGGCTTTGTGTTGTTGTTGACGGGAGATGCTGACGCTTACCCGGCCCGGGTTGCTGGTCCACAATGGTCGTATCTGAGATGGTGTGGACACATCTCGGTATTCTCGAAGGCAGGCCTGCAACAACTACTGGAATCACACGGATTCGAAGTGCTGGCGGCGCGGCGTTGCGAGCATCCTTCCAGTCCCGGAGCCGTAGCGTGGTGGCGCGTGCACCTGTTGGAGCCCGCCCGGCGAGCGCTCGGGCGAAACAAGTCGTGGTATCCGTTTTGGCGCGATCATCAACTCGTCATTGCGCGGTTGAAATGAATGGCTCGAAATTGGGTTTTTCTCGGCGACAGTCTTACCGAAGGTGTCGGCTCGCAACGGATCAGTCACGTTACGGAGCTCGTGAAGCAGATGCGCGCTGTTAGAGGCACGAATGTGCATGAGTTTCGTTTGCGGCAGATCGGAGCTGATCTCAGTCGCCAGATCGATTTCAACGTGGCGGGGTTGATGAATGTCGACGCCGATCACAATCCGACAGATCTGTGGCTCTGGAATCTCGCTTGTGAGGGCCAGACGATTGACTCTGATTTCGGATGGTTGCCGTTGATTGCGGCGTTGCGTCCGGAGCTGGTAGTGATCTTTCGCGGTAGTCTGGAAAGCATCATTCGTCCGGCAATGGTTGCGGATCGGGATTGGCCGTGGTGGGTGCCGCAATCGTGGCGTGGTTATGCGGCGATGGATCCGCGCTGCTACTTCAGCGCGACGTGGTGGCGCAAAGCGAAGCAGACCTCGGTTGACGCTTTGAAACAACGCGCGCGGTTGAAGCTGCTCAAACTCCAGAACGGAAAACCATTGGTCGATATCGAACAGTTTGCGTCGTTTCAAACTGAGTTACTGAAACGGCTGCGAGCGTTGGGAGCGCGGGTTCTTGTGCTTGGGCTGTTGCCCGTGGACGAAGCCTGCTTTCCGGGATCGCCCGAGCAATTCACGATAGTGAATGCGCGGCTCAAACAGATTGCAGACGCGGAAGGCGCGGAGTTTGTTGACTGGGCGTCGTCGCTGAATGGCGAGGATCTTTTCTATCGCGACGGTTTTCATCCAAACCCTGCCGGCGCTGACGCACTCGCCAGAATTCTCCGCGAACGGATCTTGTGATTTCGGCCATTGTCACCGCTTACGACCGCATTGAGCAGACGCTCGCGACGTTACGCGTGATCCAGAGCTGCGTGCCGGCGCCGGATGAGATCCTGGTCCATGTCGACGCCAATCAGATCGCGTGTGAGAACGCGGTTCGCGATGCATTTCCGAGTGTGCGCATTCTTCGCAGCGACGAGCAGGTTGGTCCGGGCGGTGGACGAAACAAGCTGGTCGAAGCTACCGGATGTGAGTTTGTCGCGAGCTTCGATGATGACTCTTATCCGATCGACTCAGACTACTTCGCACGCGCGCTGCGGATCTTCGAGAAGTTTCCCGAGGCTTCGTTGATCTGCGCGGCTCTCTATCACGCGGGTGAGTCGATCGGACTCGACGAGAGAAGCGCCCACTGGACTGCCGATTTTTCGGGAGGCGCGTGCATCTACCGGCGGAAAGCGTTTCTCGATGCAGGCGGATACGTGCCGCTGCCAGTGGCGTATGGGATGGAGGAAGCGGATTTCGCGATTCGCCTGCACGCGCAGGGCGGGAAGATCCTGACTACGCCGTGGCTGCGCGTGTTCCACAACACTGACTTAAAGCACCACGGCGATCCGCATGTGACAGCCGGGAGCATCGCAAACCTCGCGCTGCTCGCGTACCTGCGATATCCGGTTTCGCTTTGGGGCATCGGTGTCGGACAGTGCGCGAACCGGTTGTTGTGGTTGCTGAAACATGGCAGGCGCCGCGGGATCGTGAAGGGTGTCACTATGATCCCGGCGCATGTTTGGGCCTATCACCGGTATCGATTGACGGTGAGCAGCAAAGTGTTGCGATCGTATCTGGCGTTGCGACGCGCGCCCGTACCGGCAGAGCTTTGACGAAAGATTACTCACGCAACGGCGCAACGACACAGCGAAAGAACTCATCGTTGCGCCGTTGCGCCGCTGCGTGAGTAATCCTTTTTAACCAATGCAATCCTGGATCTGCTGTCAACTCGGTGCGCGTGAGCATTACGCGGTACCACGCGCCCTAAAGCTCGACGGACTGCTCGACGAACTGATTACCGATCTATGGATTCGACCCGGCACGTTGCTGCATATGTGGCAGAAGCGTCTGACCGGCCGGTATCACCCAGATCTCACGGGCGCGCGCGTCGTCGCTCCAAACATTCCAGCGCTGACTTTCGAATTGAAAGCATCACTGGCACGCGAAAACGGTTGGACGCTGATCAATCGTCGTAACGAGTGGTTTCAAAAACACGCAGTAGCCCAACTCGCGCGCAACCATAACGGCCCGCGCACTGTCTTTGCCTACAGCTATGCCGCGAAAGAGATCTTTGAGTTTGCGCGCGAGCGTGGCTGGCGCACGGTGCTCGGCCAGATCGATCCCGGCCCCGCTGAAGACTTGCGGCTGACATCTTCGAAACCAGTACCCAAAGCCTACCGGGACAACTGGCGCCACGAATGCTCGCTCGCAGATCAGATCCTCGTGAACTCCAACTGGTCCAGAGATGCGCTGATTGCTGAAGGCGTTGCGGCGGAGAAGATACGAGTGATTCCGGTGGCTTATGAAGCAGCGAATGATACGAGCACGTTTCAACGTCATTACCCGCGTGCATTCAGCGCTGAGCGACCGTTGCGAGTGCTATTTCTCGGTCAGGTAAGCCTGCGAAAAGGTGTCGCGCAGTTACTCGAGGCGGTGCAGTTGTTGTCAGGCGAACACGTTGAATTCTGGTTTGTTGGGCCAGTGCAGATCGACGTGCCGCAGGAGTTGAAACTGCATCCTCAGGTGCGTTGGTTTGGTGCGGCGCCGCGTGTTTCAGTCGAGAGTTATTACCGTGATGCAGACGTGTTTATATTTCCGACTTTGTCTGATGGGTTTGGGTTGACGCAACTGGAGGCGCAGGCGTGGAAGCTTCCGGTGATTGCCTCGCGCTACTGCGGTGAGGTTGTGCGTGATGGGTTTAATGGGGTGGTGCTTGAAGAGGTGAGCGGGCGCGCAATAGCCGATGTCCTGCTTAATTTTTTGAGAGCGCCGGAAAGATTGAGTGCGATGTCGATTCGATCGGGAGTTGATGAGCGCTTCAGTTTGGGGATGCTGGCAAGGAGGTTGAGGGACATTTAGACAGGATTACACGATTTACAGGATTCACAAGATTCTGTTAATCCTGAAAATCCTGAAATCCTGTCAACAAACCATTGTGCAGTTAATCCATCAACCAGCATTTGGCATAACCGCGACGTCGAGCATGACGATGCGCACGGCGCTGCTCGCGCTGCTCAGCACAAGCATCGCGACCACGATGGCCGTCCTTCTGATCCCTGACGATCCATCTGCCGAAGGCGCGTTGTTCTACCCGGCGCTCGTGATGTCCGCGGGACTGGCCACGGCGCCGCTTTTCACCGCGTTTCGTTATCCCAAAGCTCTTCTCCGCGGCGAATGTCTTCTGTCACTCGCGCCTATCTACTGGCTGCTGCTCGACCTGCTGCAAGGCGTTTACGCGCTGGAGGACATCACCGCCGACCAGGTGCGCCAGGCATTTCTCGCCATCGGTCTCTTCGTGGCGATGGTGTGGCTCGGCGCGCTGCGTCGCTCGTGGAAGATTCCGAACGTGTTGATTAGCTCTGTCTCGCAGGAGTTTTCTGTCAACACTTACTTCGGGCTCGCCGTCGCCTGCTTCGTGCTCTGCATGTTGAACTTCGCCATCCCGTGCTACTTCAATATCTTCGAGATGGTCTACTACCTGGGCCAGGACCGCTGGGCCGCACCGTGGGGACGCGGGCAGCTCGGCGGTTGGGACGCATTTCTCGATCACCTGCAGTACTTCGGCTTCCTGCTTCCGGTTCTCACCGTGGTTGTGGGACGGCGCGCGGGTGTGCGAAATACACGCACGATCATCTGTAGCATCATGTCGGTGATCGTTGCGCTCTTCCTCGCGCAAAGCGGCAGCCGCCGCGTGATTGGTGTCGTGGTGGGCATGGCGTTGGTCCTCTGGATCCTGGACCAACACAAGCTCCGCATTAAGCATCTGGTGCTGACCACCGTCGCCATTCTCGCGCTGCTGCTCACGCTTCAGGTGATGCTTGAATACAGAAACGTCGGCCTCGGCGTGCTCGTCGGCGAAGGAGAAATTTCGAGCGGCAGATCTGAAAAGAGAGGCATACTCGAAGAGCAACACCTGCGCGTCGACGACAACTTCTATCGCCTCTGCCAGATCATCCAGCTCATTCCCGACTCGTACCCGTTTGTCTATCACAAGTACCTGCTTTACGTGATCGTGCGACCCGTGCCGCGCATCTTCTGGCCGGGTAAGCCGGTAGACCCGGGATTTGACTTGCCGACCGCGCTCGGTGTCCAGGGGCTTTCACTCTCCTATTCGGTGATCGGCGAGCTTTACATGTCGCTGGGGTTCATCGGCATTGCTTTGGGCGGCTGGTTTTACGGGCGCGTGGCGGCGACTGCGAGTGGACTCCTCGCGCGCTGCCACACGCAGGGCGCGCTTGTGATCTACAGCATCGTCGTGATGGCGTTGTTTTCGGGGATGCGATCGATTCTCGAATTGATCCTCGTGAGTTACGTGGTGCTCGCCTGGGTGGGGCTGGCGCATTTGTTTATGAAGTTGAGACACGTAAGAGCGCGGTGAGAGTTTTTGTGCTGACAGATTGTCCGTCGCCGTATCAGGTCGAGCTGTTCAATGAGATTGAAGCGCAGGGCGATTGCGAGCTCGAGGTCGGATATCTGCGCGAGCGCGATCCGGAGCGTAGTTGGAATTCGCCGGAGATTCGACATGCGTGCGTAGCGTTGAATGGATCGCATGAGGCCGATCTGATGGTCTTTAACTATTACCGCCATGCGAACGCGGAACGACTGATTGAAGAGCGTGCTGGACCATGGTGTTTCTGGGGCGAGCGTCCGGGGTTTCGCCAGCCTGCGTGGGCGGGAAGATTGTTGCGTCGCTGGAAACTCGCGAAGCTGCATGCGTCGGCGGCGCCGATCTGGGGGATTGGGCAGTTTGCGATTGATGGGTATCGAGAAGAGTTTGGTGCGGAGCGCGCGTATTTCAACTTGCCGTACTTCTCGGATCTCGAGCGGTTCGACGTTTCGGCGCGTGCAGAGAAAAGCGAGCGCACGTTTTTGTTTTCGGGTTCGTTGATCGAACGCAAGGGTGTTGACTTGCTGGCGGCTGCGTTTGTGCGGCTCGCGCAGGAGGTTCCGAATGTGAAGCTCAGGATCGTTGGTGAAGGAGAGTTGCGGGAGTCGCTGGTCCAAACGCTGCGGCCGGTGAGAGAGCGCGTTGAGTTTGTGGGGTTTAAGGATTGGAATGAATTGCCGTTGGAGTATGCGCGTGCGGATGTGTTGTGTGTGCCGTCGCGTTATGACGGTTGGGGGCTCGTGGTGCCGGAGGGGTTGGCGTCGGGATTGCCGGTGATTGGGACTAATCAGATGGGAGCGGCGCTGGAGTTTGTTGAGACGGGACGCAACGGGTGGTTGATTAATGCAGGCAATCAGGAGGCGTTGTTCGTCGCGATGCGTGAGGCGGCGCTGATGTCTGTTGCCGAGCTTCGTGAGATGGGTTGTCGAGCGCGACAGAGCGTAAGCGCGCATACGTTGCGAAATGGGGCGACGCGGTTTGTCGATTATGCGAAGCGGGTTATTAATCAGTGGTAGTCGTTTACAGGATTTACAAGATTTCCAAGATTTACATGTTAATCCTGCAAATCTTGTAAATCCTGTCTAAAGCTGAATGTGTAGCATTTCTGGAATTTTGGGTGAAGAGTCGCGGGAGGCGGTTGAGCGTATGAACGCTGCGCAGCGACACCGCGGCCCTGATGATTGCGGTATCGCAAGTTGCGACGGAGTTGTCCTCGGCAACACGCGTCTGGCCATCATCGATACTTCCACTGCGGGTCATCAACCGATGAACGATCCACAAACCGGCAACTGGATCACGTATAACGGCGAAACCTACAACTTCAAAGATCTCCGTCGCGAGCTCGATGACGAAGATCCGTGGTCCTCAAACACTGATACAGAGGTCGTCCTTCGCGTGTACCGGAAATGGGGCGTCGATGCGTTTCGCAAACTGCGTGGGATGTTTGCCCTCGCGATATGGGATCAGCAAAAACAGACGTTGGTGCTCGCTCGCGATCCGCTTGGCATCAAGCCACTTTACTACTACGCGGATGGCCAGCAGTTCATCTTCGCTTCGGAGTTGCGCGCGCTGCTCGCGAGCGGTCTGGTGCCGCGCAAGCTCAGCACCGCGGGCGTTGATTCGTATCTCGCGAATGGCTCGGTTGAAGCGCCACTCACGATCGTTAAGGGCGTCAAACAACTCCTGCCCGGTTATTGCCTCCAGGTGAATCGAGATCTTGAGTTGCGCGAAGTTGAATTTACAGCTCCAGCGCCAACAACGGTTCACATTGATCGAAACGATGCTGTCGCGCACTTGCGATCCGAGTTGGAGGAATCAGTTCGACTGCATCTCGTGAGCGATGTGCCGCTCGGTGTGTTCCTGTCCGGTGGAATGGATTCGAGCGCGCTCGTTGGTTTACTCAGTCGTGTCAGCGATCAGCGGCCGAAGACGTTTAGCGTTGTCTTCGACGAAGCCGCGTACACCGAAGCGCCGTTCTCGCGCGCGATTGCAGAACGTTTCAACACCGATCATTCCGAGATACGGCTCAGCGAAGATCGTTTGCTCGACATCCTGCCCACAGCGATCGCTGCGCTTGACCAGCCGACAATGGACGGTATCAACACGTTTGTCGTTTCGAGCGCGGTGAAGCGCGAGGGGATCACGGTAGCGCTTTCCGGACTCGGTGGCGATGAATTGTTTGCGGGGTATCCGAGCTTTCGACGCGCGCTGAAGTTTGATGCGATGTGGCCGGGCTCAAGGCGCGTGTTGCGCGCGGCGTCGGGCGTTGGGAAGTTTGCGTTGAATGGGTCAGTGCAGCGACAGAAGTTCTGGCAGTTGATGAATAGCACTGGGCTGCCGGAGGACGTTTATCGCATCTCGCGACAGCTCTTTTCGACAGATGTTGTTAGCGGATTGACCGGACGCAAGGCGAGTAATCACTCGAGCAATGGCCATCGCGAGGAAAGCGATATCGTCAACACGATCTCTCGACTCGAGTTGCGCGGTTACATGACGAACACGTTGCTGCGGGACACGGATGTGATGAGTATGGCCCATTCGCTCGAGGTGCGGGTGCCGTTTGTTGACGTGAGACTCGTACATTATGTGCTGTCGCTCCCGGGTGAATGGAAGGTTGGTAGTGGTCCAAAGCCGTTGCTCGCGGATGCGATGAGCGATCTGTTGCCGCGCGAGTTTATGGGCCGCCCGAAGATGGGGTTTACGCTGCCGTTTGAGAAGTGGATGCAGGGGAAGATGCGCCACGAGATTTCGGCGGTGTTGGAGAATGAGGAAAGATTGGCCGGGTTGAATTCGGAAATAGTGGGAAAAATTTGGCGCAGATTTCTGGAGAAGCCGAAGGCGGTGGGGTGGTCCAGGCCGTGGGCGATCTACGTACTGGCGAAGTGGTGTGAGATCAATGGCCTTAGTTAGACAGGATTAACAGGACTTATCTTGTTAATCCTGCAAAATCCTGAAATCCTGTCTAAACCTACGTATCCCTCAAGGCAGCATGAAAGTTCTTCACGTCATCCCGTCAGTCTCTGAGCGGTCAGGTGGGCCGGCGACGGCGATCGTGCCGATGTGTCGCGCGCTAATGCAGCAGGGGGTCGAGGTGCTGCTACTCTCGACCACGGACGGATTGCCCGAAATACTTGACGTTGCTGAATACAAAGGCGTCCCGGCGAGATTCTTTCCGCCCCAATTGGGCGCGTCATTCAAATACTCGCGTCCACTCGCAACGTGGCTCAACTCGAACGTCAAGAACTACGATCTCGCGCACATCCACGCAGTCTTCAATCACTCTTCCGTCGCGGCAGCACAAGCATGTCGCAGGGCCGGAGTGCCGTACATCATCAGACCGCTCGGAACGCTCGATCCGTGGAGCATGACGCAGAAGTCTTTTCGGAAACGTCTGTTCTGGGAACTGTCTGGCAAGCGAATGCTGCATCAGGCTGCGGCTGTCCACTACACAAGCGAAGTCGAGAAACTCTCGACTGAACGACATCTCGGCTTGAATCATGGCAGGGTCATCGCGCTAGGCATCGATATAAACACCCCTAACTCGAATGGGCGCATGTTCTCGGAACCTTACGTACTCGTGTTGTCGCGGCTGCATCCGAAAAAGGCGGTAGACGTTCTGATCGATGCGTTTCAATCGCTTATCCAGACGGAGAAGTTTGCAGCTTGGCGGCTGGTTATCGCCGGCGATGGTCCAGCAGATTACGTCTCGAAGCTCAAAGCGCAAGCAGCCACCGGTCGAATCACGTTTACGGGCTGGCTCGACGACGACAAGAAACATTCGATGCTCGCTGGCGCATCGCTACTCGCCCTCCCGTCGCATCAGGAAAACTTCGGATTATGCGTGATGGAAGCACTCTCTCACTCCGTGCCCGTACTCGTCAGCCCGAACGTGAACTTGGCGACGGAGATCGTGTCTGCGAATGCCGGTTGGATTTCGGCAATCGATAAAGATGCACTCGCCACGAAACTGGCCGAAGCGCTGAGTAATGAAGACGAGCTCAAGAAGCGCGGCCGCGCCGGTAAGCAACTCTCGCAAAAATATTCCTGGGAGAACACAGCAAGGGAGTTAGCGGATCTTTACAGACATATTCTCACGCAGCGGCGCAACGACGCAGCGGAAGAAAGGAAACTATAAGATTCCGCTGCGCCGTTGCGCCGCTGCATGAGAATCTTCTTATGACCGCGCCAGCATACAGAGAATTTGAATGGCAGACTGAAGCGGCAGGCAACGGCGCGTCTGGTGAGAAGTTGACGCGCGTGTTTGTCGATCTCGTGAAGACGCTCGACGTGCGATCGATCTGCGATCTCGGATGTGGCAACGGGCACATTAGCGGACGCCTCGCGGCGCTTGGTTATCACGTAACCGGAGTGGATGCGTCGGCGAGTGGTATTCAGATCGCCCGGCGCACCTATTCCGGCGTCGGGTTTGTTCACGCGCTGATAGATCGTGATCTCGATCTCGGGCAGTTTGATCTGGTGATATCGAGCGATGTGATCGAGCATCTCTATCGCCCATCGGATCTGCTTGAAGCCGCAGTCAAGCAACTGAAACCCGGCGGACAAATTCTGTTAGGCACGCCTTATCACGGCTACCTCAAAAACCTCGTGCTTGCCGCCACAGGCAAGATGGACGCGCATTTTTCTGCTCTTCACGATGGCGGCCATATCAAATTTTTCAGCGTCAACACGCTCTCGACGCTGATGCGGGCCCACGGTTTCGACGATCTCATCTTCACGTTCTACGGACGCGCGCCGTGGCTCTGGAAGAATATGATTTGCCACGCACGCAAGCGCTAAATGCTGAACCAGATCACGCCACTGCTACTCACCTACAACGAAGCGCCAAACATCACGCGCTCGCTCGGCGTGCTGAACTGGGCGCAGGACATCGTCGTAGTCGATAGTTTTAGTGACGACAACACAGTTGAGTTATCGAAATCGTTTCCGCACGTGCGCGTCTTTCAGCGGGCATTCGATTGCCACCGGAACCAGTGGGAGTTTGGCCTGAAAGAAACCAGTATTTCAACTCCCTGGGTGCTCGCGCTCGATGCCGATTACGTTCTCTCGGATGAACTCGTGGCTGAGCTCGATCAGCTGGCACCTGATGCTCAAACCGCAGGCTATCGCGCAAACTTTGTCTACTGCATCAAGGGCAGAAAGCTGCGCAGCGGGATCTATCCGCCAGTGACGGTGCTTTACCGGCGCGAAGCCGCAACTTACGTTCAGGACGGTCATACGCAGCGAGTAGCACTTGCAGGCGCGATTGAGGATCTGCGTGCACCGATCTTTCACGATGATCGCAAATCATTCAAGCACTGGTTCGGATCGCAAAAAAGATACACCGCGCTCGAAGCGCAGAAGCTGCGTGAGGCCGATCCAGCGCAACTTCCATTTGCTGATCGGTTACGCCGTTGGCGTTTCATCGTGCCGCCGGTGATGCTGGTCTATTGCCTGATCGTTCGTGGCGGCATTCTCGATGGTTGGGCGGGTTTTTACTACGCGTTTCAGCGTGCGACGGCTGAGGCGATGCTGAGCCACAGATTACACGGATAGAAAACAGATTCGGATGTACATTTTAGGGATTAATGCTTATCACGGGGATGCGGCGGCGGCGCTCGTCTGCGATGGTCGACTGATCGCTGCGGCTGAGGAAGAGCGCTTCAATCGTTTCAAGCACTCGGCGGGTTTTCCCGAGCAGGCAATTCGCTACTGTTTGCGCGAGGCGGGTATCGGCATCGAGGATCTGGACCACGTTGGGATTTCGCGAGATCCCTCGGCGCACTTGCACAAGAAGATCCTATTCGCAGCGACGCGCGTGGCGAAGCTCGCCCGCAGCCAGATCAAAGATCGACTCGGTAATGCCGCGAAGGTGCGCGATCTGAAGGACGAGCTGGCGCGCGTGTTTGGCGTACAAAAGAAACAACTGCGCGCGCGGTTTCACAACATCGAACACCATCGCGCGCACCTTGCCAGTTGTTTCTTCGTCTCTCCGTTTGAACGCGCCGCGCTGTTGTCGATCGACGGCTTTGGCGACTTCATCTCCACGATGTGGGCCATCGGGGAAGGAAATTCGATCGACGTGTTGGGCCAGGTGGAATATCCACACTCAACCGGCATCGTCTACACCGCGACGACACAGTTTCTCGGCTTTCCACATTACGGCGACGAGGGAAAGGTGATGGGCCTCGCGCCGTATGGACGGCCGCGCTTCATCGACCAGTTTCGCGAAATCATTCGCACTGAAGAGAACGGGCAGTTTCGTCTGAATCTCGATTACTTCCGCCATCATGCTGAAGGGGTCGAGATGACGTGGGACCAGGGCTCGCCTGTGATCGGACGCGTATACTCCGATGAATTCGCGCGACTGTTTGGACCACCGCGCGTGGAGGGCACAGCGCTTACCGCTCGCGAGCACGATATCGCCGCGAGTTTGCAGTTGCGTCTCGAGGAAGTCGCGTTCCACGTCTTGAACAATCTTCACGAGCGCACAGGCTTGACCGATCTGGGCCTCGCAGGTGGTGTCGCCTACAACTCGGTGATGAATGGAAAAATCCTCCTCAACACGCCGTTCAAGCGTATCTTCGTTCAGCCTGCGGCCGGTGATAGTGGCACAGCGCTCGGCGTTTGTTATCAGATCTACAATGGCGTGCAGAAGCGCGAGCGCGGCGAGGTGATGCACGGCGCATACACCGGTCCGCAGTTTTCGAATGAAGAGATCCGCGCGGCCTTGGACCATAGCGAGCTGGCGTTCGAGAGTTACAGTGACGATGAGTTAACGAAGCGCGCGGCCCACGACATCGCGGCGGGTTTGGTTGTAGGTTGGTTTCAGGGGAGAATGGAGTTTGGACCACGCGCGCTCGGGAATCGATCAATTGTCGTGGATCCGCGGCGGGCGGAGATGAAAGACATCCTTAACGACCGCATCAAAAAGCGCGAGCCGTTTCGCCCGTTTGCGCCTTCGATTTTGGAAGAGCGCGTCGGCGATTACTTTGAGCAGACACATCCCGCGCCGACGATGTTGATGGTCTATCAGATCAAAGCGGAGCGGCGAAATGAGATACCGGCTGTGACGCACGTTGACGGTTCTGGACGTTTGCAAACCGTCTCGAGAACAGTTAATGAGTGTTACTACCGGCTGATTTCCGATTTCAATGCGTTGACGGGCGTGCCGGTGATTCTCAACACGTCGTTCAACGAGAATGAGCCGATCGTCTGCACGCCGCAGGAAGCGATCGAGTGTTTTCGGAAGACGAAGATGGACGTGCTTTATCTCGGGAATTTTGCAGTAAGAAGGCAATTGGTCGTATAGGACTAACAGGTCCTATTAAGTCGGGGGATTTTGATCATGCGGATCTTGGTCACGGGTGGCGCCGGATTTATTGGCTCACATCTTTGCGAGCGGCTTATCAGCGAAGGCAGCGAAGTGCTCTGCCTCGATAATTTCTTCACCGGCAGGCGCGAAAACATCTTTCACTTGCTCAACAATCAGCGCTTCGAGCTGCTGCGTCACGACGTTACCGAGCCGATACTCCTCGAAGTCGATCAGATCTATAACCTTGCCTGTCCCGCGTCGCCGGTGCATTACCAGTACAACCCGGTGAAGACGGTGAAGACGAACGTGATGGGCGCGATCAATATGCTTGGTCTCGCGAAGCGTGTGCGCGCACGGATTCTCCAGGCGTCGACGTCTGAAGTGTACGGCGATCCTCTGGTCCATCCACAGACGGAAGATTACTGGGGCAATGTGAATCCGATCGGCTTGCGGTCATGTTACGACGAAGGCAAGCGCATCGCGGAAACGCTGATGACTGACTATCACCGTCAGAACAAAGTCGACATCCGCATCGCGCGGATCTTCAACACGTATGGGCCACGGATGCTCGAGGACGACGGGCGTGTTGTTTCCAACTTCATCGTGCAGGCGTTGCGAGGCCAGCCGTTGACGCTCTACGGCGAAGGACAACAGACGCGCTCGTTCTGCTACGTCGAGGATCTGATTGAAGGATTGATCCGGCTGATGAACGTCGACGACCTGCACGAGCCGGTGAATCTCGGCAATCCGGGCGAGTTCACGATCATGCAGCTTGCGGAAGAAGTGATAAAGGCGTGCGAGTCGAAATCGGGATTTACCTATTTGCCTTTGCCCGCGGACGATCCGCGCCAGCGCAAGCCCGACATCACGCGCGCGCAAACCGCGCTCGGTTGGAACCCGACGATTCCGTTGCGCGAAGGTTTGAAGCGAACCGTTGAAGACTTCAGGCGCAGAGTCAACGTGTAG
>Ga0134121_10000716_pt1 | contig 35141 bp, 31 predicted proteins | sample KB301_FD_96463 | JGI IMG/M metagenome (GOLD analysis project Ga0134121, IMG submission 96463) | Terrestrial soil microbial communities without Nitrogen fertilizer from Kellogg Biological Station, Michigan, USA - KB3-0-1 | ecosystem: Environmental > Terrestrial > Soil > Unclassified ...
CGTGTTACTCACCCGTTCGCGGCTTTGCCCCAGGGCAAGCCCTGGTTCGTCGCTCCACTTGCATGTGTTAAGCACGCCGCCAGCGTTCGTCCTGAGCCAGGATCAAACTCTCCGTGAAGAACTACTAGGTGTACTTCTTACAGAGAGTGTCGCGACGCCCACAGCGGGAGCCCACGTACACGTAGGGGCTACCCGGGCATCGGACAGGGTCAATTCTGGCGCGACCGTTCTCCCACCCGCGCTGGCGCGGTGGGCGGCCGCTTTTCGAAACCTGGACGCACACGACGGCCGGACCATTCCGGCCAATCGGTGCACATGCTGTTGAGTTTTCAAAGACCGCCGTGCCTCTTTGGAGGGGATGCCTCCGCAGGGACACGCGAGAGCACGCGGCTCTCGTGTGCGGCCGATGAGTATAGCGGTCCCGCGGCAAGGGGGGAAGCTCCCTCTTTGCCAGCCGTCAGGAGAGCACCTGGACCACGACCTCGCGCCGGCGCGGGCGGTCGTCGAAGTCCAGCAGCACCAGCTGCTGCCAGGTCCCGAGCACGAGCTCGCCGTCGACGATCGGCACCGTCTCGGACGGACCGATCAGCGCCGCGCGCAGGTGCGCATGGGCGTTCGTGTCGGCATTGCGGCGATTGTGCTCGTACTCCCCCGTACGCGGCGCGAGCCGCTCCAGCAGCTCGGCGAGGTCGGCGATCCCGCCCGGCTCGTACTCCATCGTCGTGACGGCGACCGTCGAGCCGCGGGCGAAGACGACGACCGCGCCGCGCTCGACGCCGCCGGCGCGCACGATCGAGCGCACGCCCTCGGTCAGGTCGACGGCCTCGCCGTCGCCCGCCGTCTCGAGCCGCAGCAGGCCGCCGTGGACCGCCATCGCCTCAGGCGCGCGCGCGCAGCCGCGCGAAGCGTCGCTTGCCGAGCTGCAGCACGCGCCCGTCCAGCTCCCCCGCCGCGCGGTCGAGCGGCTCGGCAGGCAGCGGCGCGCCGTCGAGCTTGACGCCGCCCTGAGCGAGCGCGCGGCGCGCCTCCGAGGTGGAGACGCCGAACGTCGCAGCGAGCAGCGCCGGCAGGTGGACCGTACCGCCGTCGCCGTCGAAGTCGACCTCCGGCAGATCCTCCGGCGGGCGGTGCTCGCGATGGACGCGGTCGAACGCCGCCTCCGCCGCCAGCGCGGCGGCCTCGTCGTGGAAGCGCGCCACGAGCGCGCGTGCGAGCGCGCGCTTGGCGTCGCGCGGCCCGACGCCCGCGGGCGCCCGCTCGCCGAGCAGCAGCTCATACCACGTCTCCAGCGCCGTGTCGGGCAGGCGCAGCGTCTTGCCGTAGATCTCCTCGGGCGGCTCGGTGACGCCGACGTAGTTGCCGTAGGACTTCGACATCTTGCGCTCGCCGTCGGTCCCCGGCAGGATCGGCATGGTCAGGATCACCTGCTCCGGCTGGCCGTACGCGGTCTGCACGTCGCGGCCGAGCAGCAGGTTGAACGTCTGGTCGGTGCCGCCGAGCTCGACGTCGGCCTCGATCGCGACCGAGTCGTAGCCCTGCAGCAGCGGGTAGAGCAGCTCGAGCAGCGAGATCGGCGTCGAGGCCGCCATCCGCTTGGAGAAGTCGTCGCGCTCGAGGATCCGCGCGACGGTCGCGGTGCGCACGAGGCGGAACAGCTCCTCCATCGGCATGTCGAGCCACTCGCCGTTGCGGCGCACCTCCAGGCGCTCGGCGTCGAGCACCTTCAGCGCCTGCTGCTGGAAGGTCGCCGCGTTGGCGTCGATCTGCTCCCCGCTCAGCTGCGGGCGCGTCGCCGAGCGTCCGCTCGGGTCGCCGACGCGTGCGGTGTAGTCGCCGACGATCAGCACGACCGTGTGGCCGAGGTCCTGGAACTCGCGCAGCTTGCCAAGCACGACCGTGAAGCCGAGGTGGATGTCGGGCGCGGTCGGGTCGATCCCCAGCTTCACGCGCAGCGGACGGCCCGCCTTCGCCGCCGCGGCGAGCTTGCGCTCCAGGCCGCCGGCGGGCAGGCAGTCGACCGCGTTGCGGGCGAGCCACGCAGCGGCCGCCGCGGGCGAGGCGTTCTCGGGATCCATCCGGGCGAATGCTAGACTGCCGCCCTCGGCGAGGCCCCCTGCCGCCTGGTCCGCCAAACCCGCCGGAGCGCGATCCGCCCGGCAGCGCGAGAGCGCCGCGATGCACGCATGACCGACGACGTCACGACATCGACGCCGAGCCGCCAGCGCACGAAGCTGCTGCCGTTCCGTCGTCCGCGGCGCGCCGATCCCGCTCACCCGCGCCCGCGCATCAAGAAGCTGCGCGTCCTCTCGATCCTCGCCGGCCTCTCGGTGCTGGCGGTGATCTCGACCATCTTCGGGATGATGATGGCGGTCGCATCCGACCTGCCGCAGCTCGAGAACAGCGAGCAGTACCGCGCGAGCAAGGACAACTCGGTCCTGCTCGACTACAAGGGCCGCAAGCTCGGGATCCTCACGAACAACCAGAACGTCGTGCTCGTGGGGCCCTCGCAGATCGCCGCCGCGATGAAGCACGCGATCATCGCGACCGAGGACCAACACTTCTACTCCAACCCCGGCTACGACCTCAAGGGCATCGCGCGCGCGCTCTACGAGGACGTCGGCCAGCAGCGCGCCGCGCAGGGCGCCTCGACGATCACGCAGCAGTTCGTGAAGACCGCGTTGGAGGCGCAGAACGACCGCACGATCTTCCAGAAGCTGCGCGAGGCCGCGCTCGCCTACCACCTGACGCGCAAGTGGTCGAAGGAGAAGATCCTCACCGAGTACCTCAACGCGATCTACTTCGGCAACGGCGCCTACGGCATCGAGTCGGCCGCGCGCGTCTACTTCGGCAGCCGCCACGGCTTCAACCAGGCGGGCGGCTGCGGCAGCACGCCGGCGAACATGTGCGCGGCGGAGCTGACGACGCCGGAGGCGGCGATGATCGCCGGGATCGTCGCCTCGCCGAGCGCGTACGACCCGATCACGCACCACGCCGCCGCCGAGGCGCGCCGCAACCTCGTGCTGCGCAAGCTGCGCGACCAGGGCTACATCACACCGAGCGAGTACGCGACCGACGTCCAGGACCCGCTGCCGACGCAGACCGACCTCACGCCGCCGACGGAGAAAAGCGAGTCGCCCTACTTCACGAGTTGGGTGCGCCAACAGGTCGTCGACCACTTCGGCCCGTTCAAGGCGTTCAGCGGCGGGCTCCAGATCACCACGTCGCTCGACCTCGACATGCAGCAGGCGGCGCAGGACGCGATCGACCAGATGCTGCCGCCCGGCACCGGCCTGCCGTCGGCCTCGCTCGTCGCGATCGACAACCGCACCGGCGAGGTGCGCGCGATGGTCGGCGGCGAGGACTACGCGAGCAGCCCGTTCAACCTCGCCACGCAGGGCCAGCGCCAGCCCGGCTCGACCTTCAAGCCGTTCACGCTCGTGGCGGCGCTCGAGAACGGCATCTCCCCCAGCTCGGTGTGGAGCTCGCACGAGAAGGAGTTCCCGGTCCCGAACAGCGGCGGCAAGGAGTTCTTCGTCGTCAAGAACTACGGCGACGCCTACTACGGCTCGCAGACGCTCGCGAGCGCGACGACGACCTCCGACAACTCCGTCTACGCCGACGTCGGCGTCCACGTCGGCACGCGGAAGATCGCCCGCGTCGCACGGCGGATGGGCGTCCGCACGCCGATCTCGACGAACCTCGCGATGATCCTCGGAGGCCTGCACCAGGGCGTCACGCCGCTCGACATGGCGCATGCGTACGAGACGTTCGCGACCGGCGGAAAGCGCGTCTGGAACAAGGACCTCGGCGCCCCGAACGAGGGGCCGATCGGCATCCACAGCGTCAAGGACGGCGACCGGACGATCGAGAACGTCAAGACGCTGCGCCGCACGCAGGTGCTCCCGGCGAGCGTGGCGGCGACCGCCACGCAGATCCTGCAGACGGTCGTCTCCTACGGCACCGGCAAGGCGGCCGCGATCCCGGGCTTCGCCGCCGGCAAGACGGGCACGACCTCGAACTACGGCGACGCCTGGTTCGTCGGCTGGAACGACCAGTTCACCGTCGCGGTGTGGGTCGGCTACCCGGACAAGCTCGTGCCGATGCTGACGCAGTTCAACGGCGAGCCGGTCGCCGGCGGAACCTTCCCCGCGCTCATCTGGCACAACTTCATGGTCTCGGTCACCGCCCTGATGGAGCAGCGCAAGGCCGTTGCCGACGCGCTGCGCAACGGCGAGGACCCGAGCACCGTCACGACGACGACGCCGGACACGCTGGCGGCGCCGAGCGGCGGGACGGCCACCACGACGACGCCGAGCGACACGACCACGACGGGCGGCGGCGCAGGTGGGACCGACACGACCGGCGCTGGGACTGGTGACACGGGGGGCGGGACCGGCACGACCGGCGGCGGGACGGGCACCCCGCCGCCACCGACGGGTGGCGGCGGCACCGGATCCGGCGGAACGACCGGCGGCGCAAGCCCCGGCGGCGTGCCGGCGCCACCCAGCGGGTAGCGCCCCGTCGCCCGCTCAGACGGGCGTCGCAGCGGCGCCGAGCCGCAGCGGCCGCGGGCGCGAGACGTGGGGGTTGCCGCGCGCGCTGAAGCGCCACGGCAGCTCCGTCGCCTTCGTGATCCCGATGCGCGGGCCGGCGAGCAGCTCGACGTCGCACCACCCGGGCGGGCGCGGGTCGATCGTGGCGGGGCCGGCGGCGAGGTCGCTGCCGTGCACGTCGAGCTCGAGCGCGAGCGCCTGCGTCAGCTTCCCGGGCCCCGAGCAGAGGTCCTCGTCGCGCTCGAGCCCGCGCCGCGCGCGCATCAGCTCGATCCCCGTCAGCGGCTCGAGCGCGCGGATCAGCACCGCGGCTCCGACGCCCTGCGGCTCGCAGACGGCGTTGAAGAGCGCGTGAATGCCGTAAGAGCGGTAGACGTAGGCGCGTCCGGGCGGGCCGAAGAGCGTCTCGGTGCGTGCGGTCAGCCCCACGTAGGCATGGCAGGCGGGCTCGCTGTCGTGGTAGGCCTCCGTCTCGACGATCACGCCGCTCGCGCCGCCGTGAGAGAGGACGCAGCCGACGAGATCGCGTGCCACGTCGACGACGGGGCGGTCGTAGAAGGCAGCCGCGAGCGGCGCCATCGTCAGGCCAGCAGCGCGCGGGCGCGGTCGAGCTGCTCGCGCACACGGCGCAGGCTCGTGCCGCCCTCGGAGTCCTTCGACTCGAGCCATGCGTCGCCGCGCAGCACGGCGTAGAACTCGTCGTCGAGCAGCTCGGAGTGCTCGGCGAGCTCCTCCGGTGCCAGCTCGCTGAGCGTGCGGCCGCTGTCGACGGCGCGCCTGACGAGCGCGGCGACGACGCCGTGCGACTCGCGGAACGGCATCCCCCGGCGCACGAGCAGATCCGCGACGTCGGTCGCGGCGGCCAGCTCGTCGCTCGCCGCGGCGGCCATGCGCTCGCGGTCGAAGCGGATCCCCTCGATCATCCCGGTCGCAGCCGCCAGGCAGAGCTCGAGCGTGTCGACGGCGTCGAAGAGGTGCTCCTTGTCCTCCTGCATGTCCTTGTTGTAGGTCAGCGGGAGCGCGTGCATCACGCCCTGGAGCGCGACGAAGTGGCCGGCGATCCGAGGCGCCTTGGCGCGCAGCAGCTCGGCCGCGTCGGGGTTCTTCTTCTGGGGCATGATCGAGGAGCCCGACGCCCACGCGTCGGAGACCTCCGCGAAGCCGAACTCGGAGCTGGACCACAGCACGAGCTCGGCGCCCAGCCGGGAGAGATGGGTCGCGCACGTCGCCGCGGCGGCGAGGTAGTCGAGCACGAAGTCGCGGTTGGAGACGGCGTCGATCGAGTTCTCCGCGACGCCCGCGAAGCCGAGGTCGGCGGCGACGCGGCCGCGGTCGGTGTCGAAGTTCACGCCCGCGAGCGCGCCCGCGCCGAGCGGCAGCTTCGCCGTCGCCGCCGCAGCCGCGGCGAAGCGCTCGCGGTCGCGCGCGAGCATCCACACGTACGCGAGCAGATGGTGGCTGAGGTAGACGGGCTGGGCGCGCTGCAGGTGCGTGTAGCCGGGCATGCGCCAGTCGAGGTGGCGCTCGGCCGCATCGATCAGCGCCGCGGCGAGCGCTCCGATCGCCTGCTGTGCGGCCTGTGCGTGCGCGCGGGTGAACAGCGCCATGTCGGTCGCGACCTGGTCGTTGCGCGAGCGCGCGGTGTGCAGCCGACCGCCGACCGGTCCGGCCAGCTCGGTGACGCGCCGCTCGACCGCCATGTGGACGTCCTCGTCGTCGGGCTGGAACGGGAACGTGCCCTCCTCCAGCTCGCGCTCGACCACGTCGAGCGCCGCCAGCAGCGCGTCGCGATCGGGCTCGGAGACGATCCCCTGGCCGGCGAGCATGCGGGCGTGGGCGCGCGAGAGCTCGACGTCGTAGGGCCCGAGGCGCCAGTCGAAGCCGATCGAGGCGTTGAGCTGGCGGAAGACCGGGTGCTGCGGCTCGCTGAAGCGACTCATCGGCCGCGGAGTCTACGAGCCGGCCACCACGGAGCGCAGCTCCTGCGCCACCCGCTCCACCTGACCCTCGCTCATCGCCGGGAAGAACGGCAGCGCGAGCGAGCGGGCGGCGACGTCCTCGCAGACGGGGAACTCGCCCTCGCGGTGGCCGAAGCGCTCGCGGTAGAAGCTCATCAGGTGGATCGCCGGCAGGTACGGCTTGCTCTGGATCCCGCGGGCGGCCAGCGCGCGCACCGTCTCGTCGCGATCGACGCCGTGCGGGAGCTGCACGACGAAGACGAACCATCCCCGCCGCGCCCCGGGGGCCTCCTCGCAGGGCAGCGCCAAGCCCTCGATCCCCGCGAGCGCCTCGCGGTACCAGCCGGCGACCCGCGCACGGTCGGCGAGCATCCCGTCGAGGCGCCGCAGCTGGACGAGGCCGATCGCACAGGCGATGTCGGAGAGGCGGTAGTTGAAGCCGAGGCGGTCGTGGTCGAGCCAGCCCATGTCGGGTGCGCGGCCCTGGTTGCGCTCGGAGTCGATCCGCTCCTTCAGCGCCGCGTCGCCGAGCGTGACCATCCCGCCCTCGCCGGTCGTGATCTGCTTGTTCGCGTAGAAGCCGAACACCGACGGATTGCCGCGCCCGCCGACCGGCGTCCCGTCGGCGTGAACCGCGCCGAGCGACTGGCAGCAGTCCTCGACGACCGGCAGCCCGAGCGCCTCGAACGCCGGCACGTCGGCCGGATGGCCGAAGATGTGGACCGGCAGCAGCGCCGTCGTGCGCGGCCCGATCGCCGCCGCCGCGGCCGCCGGATCGAGGTTGAGCGTGACGGGATCGATGTCGGCGAACACCGGCCGCGCGCGCTCGAACAGCACCGCGTTCGCCGAGGCGACGAACGACAGCGGGCTCGTGACGACCTCGTCGCCGTCCTCCACGCCGACCGCGCGCAGCGCGAGATGGAGGCCGGCGGTGCCGCTGGAGACCGCGCTGGCGTGCGGGACGCCGAGCCGCGCCGCGAACGCCTGCTCGAACGCCGGCACGCGCGGGCCGAGCGAGAGCTGCCCGGAGCGCAGCACCTCGACGACGGCCGCTTCCTCCTCCGACCCCAGGACCGGCTGGGCGAGCGGAATCACGTCGGTGTGGACGGGGGTCGCGCTCACGACGACGCGCTGCGTGCTGGACGCGTCCGGGCGGGACCGGTTTTGGACCGCCCGGGCTGGATCGCGTACTCGAGTGAGTCGACGAGCGCGTCCCAGGACGCCTCGATCACGTTCTCCGAGACGCCGATCGAGCCCCAGACGTCAGCGCCGTCAGAGGCGTCGAGCAGCACGCGCGTGACCGCCTCGGTGCCCTTCGTCTCGTCGAGGATGCGGACCTTGAAGTTCACGAGCCCGGCGGTGCCGCGCAGCTCGGGATGACTCTCCTCGATCGCCGCGCGCAGCGCGTTGTCGAGCGCATGCACCGGGCCGTTGCCCTCACCGGTGCGCACATAGCGCTCGCCGTTGGCCCAGATCTTGATCGTCGCCTCCGTCTCGACCTTGCCGTCGGCGCGCTTCTCCACGATCACCCGCCACGACTCGAGCTGGAACAGCGGCTCATAGGCGCCCGACTCCTTGCGCAGCAGCAGCTCGAACGAGCCGTCGGCTGCCTCGTAGTGGTAGCCGCGATGCTCGAGCTCCTTGACGCGCTCGATCACCCGACGGGCCGCCTCGTCGTCGAGCGCGAGCCCGGCGTCCTCGGCGCGCGCGCGCACCGTGCCGCGCCCGGACAGCTCGGAGATCAGCAGCTCGCGGCTGTTGCCGACGCGCGCGGGGTCGACGTGCTCGAACGTCGAGGCGTCCTCGAGCACGCCGGCGACGTGCATGCCGCCCTTGTGCGCGAAGGCGTTCTTGCCGACGTACGGCTGGTCGGCGTTCGGCGTGCGATTCAACAGCTCGTCGAGGAAGTGCGCCGTCTCCGTGAGCGTCGCGAGACGGTCTGCCGGCAGGCAGTCGTAGCCCAGCTTCAGCTGCAGGTTGGGCACGATCGTGACGAGGTTCGCGTTGCCGCAGCGCTCGCCGTAGCCGTTCATCGTGCCCTGCACGTGCGACGCGCCCGCCTCGACGCCGGCGAGCGTGTCGGCGACGCCGCAGCCGGTGTCGTCGTGGCAGTGGATGCCGACGCGCGCGCCGGTGCCTGCGAGCGCGGCCGCCAGGTCGCGCGTCGCCTCCGCGATCTGGCCGGGCAGCGAGCCGCCGTTCGTGTCGCACAGGACGACCGTCTCCGCCCCCGCCTCGGCGGCGGCGCGCACGCAGCGGCGTGCGTACTCGGGATCGTCGCGCCAGCCGTCGAAGCAGTGCTCGGCGTCGTAGACGACGCGCTTGCCCTGCGCCACGAGGAAGGCGACCGACTCCTCGATCATGCGCAGGTTCTCGTCGCGGTCGACCTTCACGACCTTCTCGACGTGCAGCCCCCACGTCTTGCCGACGAGCGTGCAGACGGGCGCGAAGCAGTCGGCGAGCACGCGCAGCGCAGGATCGTCCTCGGCGCGCGTCTCGCGGCGGCGCGTCATGCCGAAGGCGGCGATGTCCGCGGTCAGGAACTGCTCGCGCGCGAGCAGCTCGAACAGCTCGAGCTCCTTCGGGTTCGAGCTGGGGAAGCCGGCCTCGATCAGATGGATTCCGAGCGCGTCGAGGCGATGGGCGACGCGCAGCTTCTCCTCGGCGGAGAGCGACATGTCCTCCCCCTGCATCCCATCGCGCAGGGTCGTGTCGTAGAGCTGGATCGCGGTCATCGCGTGCCGGCTACGCCGGCGCCTTCGGGCTGGGGACGGCCACGACGTCGTTCCACGCGCTGTAGCGGGGATCGCGGCCGTACAGCGCGTCCTCGAAGACGCGCTGGAGCTGGTGCGTGATCGGGCCGCGCCCGCCGTCGCCGATCGTGTGGTCGTCGATCTCGCGGATCGGCGTCAGCTCGGCGGCGGTGCCGGTCATGAACAGCTCGTCGGCGAGGTAGAGCTCGGCGCGCGCGACGTTGCGCTCGACCAGCTCGAAGCCCTCGTCCTTGGCGATCTGGATGACCGACCTGCGGTTGATGCCGTCGAGGATGCCGGCCGTCTGCGGCGGCGTGTAGATGACGCCGTCGCGCACGATGTAGATGTTCTCGCCGGTGCCCTCGGAGACGAAGCCGTGCTCGTCGAGCAGGATCCCCTCTTCGTAGCCGGCCTTCACGCTCTCGATCTTCGCGAGCACGCTGTTGAGGTACTGGCCCGAGGCCTTCGCGTGCGGGATCAGCGAGTCGGAGCTGATGCGCCGCCAGCTGGAGACCTTCGCGCGCACGCCCTGGACCTTCGCCTCGTCGCCGAGGTAGGCGCCCCACGGCCACGCCGCGATCACGACGTCGACGGGCGCCTCGAGCGGGTTGATCCCCATCACGCCCGTGCCGCGGAAGGCGATCGGCCGGATGTAGCACGACGGCAGCCCGTTCTGGGCGATCACGTCGTGGACGGCGGTGCGCAGCTCCTCGAGCGTGTACGGGATCGGCATGTAGTACAGCTCGGCCGACTTGTAGAGGCGGTCGAGGTGCTCGCGATGGCGGAAGACCGCGGTGCCGCGCTGCGTCTCGTACGCCCGCATGCCCTCGAAGACGCCCGTGCCGTAGTGCAGGGCGTGCGTGAGTACGTGGACCTTCGCGTCCTCCCAGGCGACGAGCTCTCCGTTCATCCAGATGAGGTCCGCTTGGTCCACGACGACTCCTTAGAGGTGGTTCAGCACGGCCTCGGCGGCCTCGTCCGTGGAGGCCGAGCCGCCGAGGTCGGCCGTGCGCAGGCCGTCGGCGAGCGCACGATCGACCGCCGATTCTACCGCCGCAGCCTCGGTCTCCATAGCCAGTCCGTGGCGCAGCAGCAGCGCGGCGGACAGGAACATCGCGAGCGGGTTCGCGACGCCCCGCCCGGCGATGTCGGGCGCGGAGCCGTGGACGGGCTCGAACAGGCCGGGTCCGTCACCCCCCAAGGAGGCGCTCGGCAGCATCCCGATCGAGCCGGTGAGCATCGCCGCCTCGTCGCTGAGGATGTCCCCGAACATGTTCTCGGTGACGATCACCTCGAAGTGGCGCGGGTTGGAGACGAGCTGCATCGCGGCGTTGTCGACGAGCACGTGCTCGAGCTCGATGGTGGGGAACTCCTCGGAGTGGACGCGCTTGACGATCTCGCGCCACAGGCGAGAGGACTCGAGCACGTTCGCCTTGTCGACGCTCGTCACGCGCGACTTCGCCGCCTGGAAGGCCGTGCGCGCGATCCGCTCGATCTCCGCGACGGTGTAGACGCAGGTGTCCCACGCGCGGTCGCCCTCGCGGCCGCGGTCGCCGAAGTAGAGGCCGCCGGTCAGCTCGCGCACGACGAGCAGGTCGGTCCCGTCGATCACCTCGCGCTTGAGCGGGCTCGCGTCGTAGAGCGCCGGCAGCGGACGCACCGGGCGCAGGTTCGCGTAGAGCCCGAGGCCCTTGCGCAGCCCGAGCAGGCCCTGCTCCGGGCGCGGCTTGGAAGGGTCGGTCGTGTCCCACTTCGGCCCGCCGATCGCGGCGAGCAGGACGGCGTCGGCCTGCCGGCAGGCGTCGAGCACCGCGTCGGTGAGGGCCGTGCCGTGCGCGTCGATCGAGCAGCCGCCGAAGAGGTGCTCCTCGAAGCGGAAATCGCCGAGCCGGTTCAGCAGCTCGACCGTGGGCGCGGTGATCTCGGGGCCGATCCCGTCGCCGGGGAGCAGCGCGATGGTGTGGGTCATCTGGTGGCCTTGGGGGTGGGTGGGCGGGATCAGATCGTTGTCGTGACGGGGCCGCTGCGCTCGCGCTCGCGCTCGAAGGCGACGATCGCGTCGTCCTGCTGGAGCGTCATCGCGATGTCGTCGAGCCCGTTCAGCAGCCGGTGGCGGATCTCGTCGTCGAGCTCGAACGCGTAGGTCTGCCCGCCCGCCCGGACCTCGAGCGCCTCGAGGTCGACCTCCGCCTCCCCGGCCGCCGCGACCGCCTTGCAGGCGTCCTGCTCGAGCACGACGGGCAGCAGCCCGATCTTCGTGCAGTTGCCGAAGAAGATGTCGGCGAAGCTCGGCGCGATCACCGCCCGGAAGCCGTAGTCCTGCAGGCCCCACGGCGCGTGCTCGCGGCTCGACCCGCAGCCGAAGTTCTGGCCGGTGACCAGGATCGGGTTCGGCGGCAGGTCCCAGCCGTCCTCCTTGGCCCAGTCGAAGAAGAGGAACTCGCCGAAGCCGGTCCGCTCGACGCGCTTGAGGAACTGCTTGGGCATGATCTGGTCGGTGTCGACGTCGTCGCGGTCGAGCACCGAGACAGCGCCCGCGACGGTCCTGATCGGATCCATGTTCAGCTCCAGTTCCTGATGTCGACGAAGCGGCCCTCGATGGCGGCGGCGGCGGCCATCTGGGGCGAGACGAGGTGGGTGCGCCCGCCGCGGCCCTGGCGCCCCTCGAAGTTGCGGTTCGAGGTCGAGGCGCAGCGCTCGCCCGGCGCGAGCGTGTCGGGGTTCATCCCGAGGCACATCGAGCAGCCCGCGACCCGCCAGTCGAAGCCGGCGGCCTTGAAGACCTCGTCGAGCCCCTCGCGCTCGGCCTGCGCCTTCACCTGCTGGGAGCCGGGCACGACCATCGCGTTCACCGTCGAAGCGACGCGACGGCCCTTCACGACCTCCGCGGCGGCGCGCAGGTCGCCGATGCGCGAGTTCGTGCACGAGCCGATGAAGACGCGGTCGAGGCGGATCTCGGCGATCGGCGTGCCGGCCTCCAATCCCATGTACACGAGCGCCCGCTCGTCGCCCTCGCTCTGCGGGGCGGGCACGGCGCCGGTCACGTCGGTGACCATGTCGGGCGTCGTGCCCCACGTGACCTGCGGTGAGAGCGCGGCCGCATCCACCAGGACGTCGGTGTCGAAGCTCGCGCCGGCGTCGGTGGACAGCATGCGCCAGCGCGCGACGGCCGCCTCGAACGCCGCGCCCTTCGGCGCGCCCTCGCGGCCCTCGACGTAGGCGAACGTCGTCTCGTCGGGCGCGATCATGCCCGCGCGGCCGCCGCCCTCGATCGTCATGTTGCACACAGTCATGCGGCCCTCCATCGAGAGCGCCTCGATCGCGGGGCCGACGAACTCGACCACGTGGCCGGTCGCGCCGGCGACGGTGATCTGGCCGATCGTGGCGAGGATCAGGTCCTTCGCGGTCACGCCGAAGCCGAGCTGCCCCTCGTAGCGAATCCGCATCGACCTGGGCTTGTGCTGCACGAGGCACTGCGTCGCGAGCACGTGCTCGACCTCGCTCGTGCCGATCCCGAACGCGAGCGCGCCGAACGCGCCATGGGTCGCCGTGTGCGAGTCGCCGCAGACGATCGTCATGCCGGGCTGGGTGACGCCCAGCTCCGGGCCGATCACGTGCACGATCCCCTGGCGCTCGGAGCCGAGCGAGTAGACGGGGATCCCGAACTCTGCGCAGTTGCGCTCGAGCGTCTGCACCTGCACGCGGCTCAGCTCGTCGCGGATGCGCGCGGCGACCGGGGTGCCGTCCGTCGGGGTGTTGTGATCGGCGGTCGCGAGCGTGCGATCGGGGCGGCGCACCGTGCGTCCGGCGAGACGCAGCCCGTCGAACGCCTGCGGGCTCGTGACCTCGTGAACGAGATGGAGGTCGACGTAGATCAGTCCGGGGGCGACCTCGTGGGCGTCCCAGATCTTGTCGAACAGGGTGCTCGGCATCGGTGGCTCCTTCAGCTCAACTACGTCGCAGGCCCGCGGAGACGATCCCGAGAAAGGTCGCCTCCTGCGGGCCGGGGTTCTCGAAGTGGTGCGGCAGGTCGGCGTCGAACGTCACGCAGTCGCCCGTCGCAAGCTCATGCGCGGCGCCGTCGCAGTGCAGCACGACGCGCCCCGACTCGACGAGCGCGGTCTCGCGGCTACCCGGCTCGTGCATCGGCGGGTCGCCGGGGCCGCCGGTGGTTGCGCCGGGAGCGAGCACGTGCCGCGAGAGCTCGGCGCGCTGGCCGGGCAGCGGCGGAGTCAGGATCTCGTAGCGGTGCTGCTTCGCGCGCCCCCCGCCGCTCGGCCCCTGACGTCGCTCGCGGGCGCGGACGACCGTGACGGCGCCGTCCTCGTCGAGCCGCAGCAGCTGCGAGAGCCGCAGCTCGAGGCCGGCGGCGATGCGGGCGGCGACGTGCAGCGTCGGGCTCGTCTCCCCTCGCTCGACCTGCGAGAGCATCGGCGCGCTGACGCCGGTGCGCTCGGCGAGATCGCGCAGCGAGAGGCCCATCGCGTCGCGCAGCGCGTGCACCCGCGATCCGATCGCCGTGATGTCGCCATTGGTCATTACGATCGTACGTTATCACGTACACGAGGGCGGCGCAGCCGACCATCTAGGATCCACGCGATGCAGCGTCCCGACGTCCTCGTGCTCGGCGCAGGCGGCACGATCGGCGCCGCATGGATGTCGGGCGTGCTGGCTGGGATCGCGGCCGAGACCGGGATCGACTTCGGCCAGACCGAGCAGCTCGTGGGCACGTCGGCCGGCTCGATGGTCGCCGCCGACCTGCTCGCGGGAGTCGAGCCGCGCGTGCCGGAGGGCGCGGCGGATGCGACACCGCTCGAACCCGAGCCCGATGGCGACGGCGAGAATGGCGGCCTGAAAGGCGGCGCAGCCCGCCTCGGTGCCCTGCTCGGGAGCGCCGCAGCCGCACCGCTCGTGCCGCTGGCCCTAGCGGCTGCGAATCCGATCAGCACCCGGCTGCGCGCCGCTGCGCTCGGGCGCATCGCGTCGCCCGACGCGGCGCTCGACGACCTGCGCGAGCGGATCGCCGGCCATGGGCTGCGCTTCGACGGACGCCTGCGCGTCGTCTGCGTCGAGCGCGAATCGGGCCGGAGGGTCGTCTTCGGCGCGCCCGGCTCGCCGAAGGCGAGCGTCGCCGAGGCCGTGCAGGCCTCCTGCAGCGTGCCCTGGACGCACCACGCCGTGCGCATCGGCGAGCACGAGTACGTCGACGGCGCCGTCTGGAGCCCGACGAACGTCGACGCGGCGCCGGCACTGCGCGACACGCACGTGCTCTGCCTCGCCCCGATCGCCGGGAGCCTCGACGGCAACCCCCGCCACGCCGCGATCCGCGCCGCGACGACGACCGCGCTCACGCTCGAGACGCTCGCCCTGCGCCACCGCGGCGCCGTGCTCGAGGTGATCGCCCCGCACGACGGCGAGCCCGGCGAGCACGCCCGCCTGACCGGCTATCGCCAGGGCCTCGCGTTCGCGCGCGGGCGCTGAGCGCGATCCCAGATCTCTCGGGTTGAATCTCTTCGGAGGCCGGCGCTACGCTTCGGGCGGGCTCGGAGCCGACTCCCGCCCGAAGCCTTTGTGATGAGGCTTTCGCGGTTGCGCTGCTACCTCGCCAGGCGGTCGATGACCACCATGGCAAGGAGCAGTGCAACTGCGAGGACTGCCACGGCTGTGGCCACTCCCTCCTCCCTTCCGTCGTGGAGCCGCCGGTCGGCTCCGTGCCGACAGCCCGCGAAAGGAGGACGCTTCATCACGAGGCCGATCCTCGCGGACCGGCCCGCAACGGATCTAGACGCAGACGTGCCGATTCAGCGGCACATCTGCGTCGTGACTACGGCGTCGAGACCCGCGACGCGCGCGCCGCTTCTGCGGTGAGGTCCGCGGCCTGGTCGGCGACCGAGCGCCGCCGCACCGCGTTCGACAGCGCCCGCACGTAGGCGCGCGCGGCCGCCTCGATGATGTCGGTCGAGACGCCCTGGCCCGCGCCGGTGACGCCGCCGAGCTCGAGCACGACGGAGGTCTCGCCGAGCGCGTCCTGGCCGCCGGTGACCGCGTCGACGCGGAACTCCCGCAGCTTCGCGTCCTGATCGGTCGCCGCGTTGATCGCATGGAAGATCGCGTCGATCGGACCGTCGCCCGTGAACGAGCCGGTCGCCTCGCTGCCGTCCGGGAGCTTGACGCCGACGGTCGCGTGCGGCGGGCGCTTGGACGACGCCTCGACCTCGAACCATTCGAGTGCGTAGGAGGGGATCTCCTCGCGCAGCTCGTCGGTCACGAGCGCCTCCAGGTCGAGCGCGGTGACCTGCTTCTTCTTGTCCGCGATCTCCTTGAAGCGCTTGAACGCCATGTTCAGCACCTGGCCGTCGACCTCGATCCCCAGCTCGGACAGCGCCTGCTTCAGCGCATGGCGGCCGGAGTGCTTGCCGAGCACGATCGAGTTCGCGTCCAGCCCGACGGTCGTCGCGTCCATGATCTCGAACGTCGTGCGCTCCTTCAGCACGCCGTCCTGGTGGATGCCGGACTCGTGCGCGAACGCGTTGCGCCCGACGATCGCCTTGTTCGGCTGCACGGCGTAGCCGGTCAGGCGCGAGACGAGGCGGCTCGTGCGCGCGATCTCCTGCGTCACGACGCCGGTGTGCAGGCCGCCGATGTCGGCCCGGCGCGTGTGCAACAGCATCACGATCTCCTCGAGCGAGGCGTTGCCGGCCCGCTCGCCGATGCCGTTGATCGCGCACTCGACCTGCCGGGCGCCCGCCTGCACGCCCGCGAACGAGTTCGCGACGGCGAGGCCGAGGTCGTCGTGGCAATGGACCGAGAGCACGACGTCGCGCATCCCCGGCGCGAGCTCGTAGAGGCGCCCCAGCCAGGCGACGAACTCCGCGGGCATCGTGTAGCCGACGGTGTCGGGGATGTTGATCGTCGTCGCGCCCTCGTCGATCGCGATCTGCACGACCTCGGCCGTGAAGGCGACGTCGGCGCGCGTGGCGTCCATCGGCGAGAACTCGACGTCCTCGACGTAGCTCTTCGCATGCGCGACACCCGCGCGGGCCAAGCCCTTCACGTCGTCGCGCGTGGAGCGCATCTGGTGCTCGATGTGGATGTCGGAGGTGGAGACGAACGTGTGGATGCGCGGGCGCTCGGCGTCGCGCACGGCGTTCCAGGCGGCGTCGATGTCGCCGACGTGGATGCGCGCGAGCCCGGCGATGATGGGGTGGGTGGGGCCGAAATCGGCGCGGGCGATCGCCTGCACGGCCTCGAAGTCGCCCGGCGAGGCGATCGGGAAGCCGGCCTCGACGACGTCGACGCCGAGGCGCGCGAGCTGGTGTGCGATCTCCAGCTTCTCGCTCGTGTTGAGCGAGATGCCGGGCGACTGCTCGCCGTCGCGCAGCGTCGTGTCGAAGATCAGTACGCGGTTGGGGTCCTGCGCTTCAGAGGTCATGTCGTGCTCTTCCTATCGGCTCGGTGCTTCGCTTCTTCTCGAATGGGTTTGCGGCTTGCAGCGGCCGCCACGCACTATTCCCCCCGAGGGGGGAGGAGAAGAAGTCGAAGGGCGAGCTGGCGCGACATGTGCGTCGCTCAGCGTACCAGGCGCCCTGCCGGCGTCCAAGCGCACGCCGGCGCTGGGCGGGCGGCTGCGCGGAGCCGCCCGCCCGCTCGCGGGGGACTTACCAGTTGCGGCCCTCGAGGTGGATGGGCGCGCGCTCGACCGGCTTCTCGAGCAGGCCCGGCTCCGAGACCTCGGTGTACGGCCGGCGGCCGAAGTACTCGCGGTAGGGCACCATCGCGAACAGCATCGCGACGACGCCCAGCAGCAGGCCGCCGATGCCGATCACGATCGGCACCTCGATGCCGAGGAACGGCGCTGAGTAGTTGAAGCCGGCCTGCGAGTAGTCGTGCGCGGCCTTGCCGAAGATGAAGGCGAACATCACGAAGCCCACCAGCGGCGCGACGCCGGCGAGCAGGAAGTTGCGCACGCTCTTCGTGATCTCGCGCCGGAAGTAGACGAAGCACGCGAGACCGGTGAAGCCGTAGTAGAAGCAGATCGCGAAGCCGAGCGCGGAGATCGAGTCGCCGAGCACGTTCTGCGCGGGGTTGAGGGCCATCACGAGCACGGTCCAGATGATCGACACGGTCCCCATCCAGATCGTCGAGTAGGCGGGCGTCAGGTAGCGCGGGTGCACGTCGGCGAAGCGCGACGGGATCGCCTTCTTGCGGGCCATCGACAGCGTCGCGCGCGCGGTCGGCAGGATCGTCGTCTGCGTCGACGCCGACGCCGACGTCAACACCGCGAGGATCAGCAGCTTGTCCCACGGCGAGCTGAAGACCTGCGTGCCGAGCACGCTCAGCACGTCGTCGGAGTTGTCGGACAGCAGCTTCGTGCCGCCGTAGGCCTGCGCAGCCGTGGAGACGACGAGGTAGATGAGCACGAGCAATATCGTCGAGACGACCGCGGCGCGGCCCGGGCCCTCGTTGCTGTCCTCGGACTCCTCGTTGACCGAGACGCCGGAGTCCCAGCCCCAGTAGATGAACGTGCCGAGCAGCACGCCGTCGACGAGCGCGCTCCAACCGAGGTCGAACGGGTTGAACCAGGAGAGCTGCGGCGTGATCGAGCCGGCGGGGCTGTTCGCGTAGACCTTGACGAGTGCGACGACGGCGAACAGCGCGAGGATCACGACCTCCGCCGAGAGCAGCGCGACCTGGATGCGCGCCGACAGCTCGATGCCGCGCCAGCAGATCCACGTCATCAGGGCGATCCACACCACCGCCATCGCGATCTGCGCGCCGTTCGAGTTCGCGGCCGAGTCCCAGCCGACGAGCAGGAACGTGTACTTCGCCGCGATCTGCGCGAGCGCCGCCATCACGATGATGTCGGCGACGACGATCGCCCAGCCGTTGAGCCAGCCGAGATGCGGCCCCATCGCCCTGCGCACCCACGCGAACGTGATGCCCGGATCCGGGTCGGCCTTGTTCAGGTAGCGGAACGCGGTCGCGACGAGCAGCATCGGCACGAACGAGACGAGCAGCACCGCGGGCGCGTGCGTGCCGACGCCGGCGACCGCGACGATGAAGCCGAGCGTCGCCGCAAGCGAGTACGCGGGCGCGGTGGAGGCGACGCCGATGACGAGGTTGGAGAGGTAGCCGAGCGCCCCCTCCTTCAGCTTCACCTCGCCGCCTGGGATGGGCTGGGGTACCGCTGCGCTCTCCACCTGTTCCTCCTCAGTGGGATGGGACGTGTGGACATTGTGGCACTCGTCGCAAACGGAAGCGATGAATGCGGGCGAGCGCTCGGGCCCGATTCGCCTCCGCGGATTGGACGATTCGGCGTACGCGCCGGCGCGACTACAACGAGACGGCGCGGCCGGCGAGGAAGCCGTCGGAGGCGACGATCTCGTCGATCACGGCCTGCGGCACGGGCACGTCGGTCGTGATCGCCATCGCGGCGTAGGCGGCGCCCTCGCCGTCAGGCTGGCGCCCGACCGCGGCCGAGACGATGTTCACGCCGTGCTTGCCGAAGATCGAGCCGACGCGGCCGATCATCCCCGGCACATCGGAGTAGCGGAAGAAGGCAACGTGCTCGTCGAGCTGCAGGTTGAAGCGCTGGCCCCACACCTCGAGCAGGTGCGGCCGGTTGCGCCGTCCCAGCGTCGTGCCCACGACGCGCACGCGCGCATCGCCGCTGACTATCGTCACGCGCACCAGGTCGGTGAAGTCGTGCGCGGTCGCGCGCTTGGTCTCCGCGACCTCGATCCCGCGCTCCTCGGCGAGGCCCGGCGCGTTGACCGCGTTGACCTCCTCCTCGACGTGGCCGGCGAGCACGCCCATCAGCACCGCGATCGACAGCAGCCGCGTGTCGCGCTCGCCGATGCGGCCGAGGAATTCGACCTCGACGCGATCGACCGAGCCCTCGGCGAGCGAGACCGCCAGGCGGCCGAGCTGGCGGGCGAGCGGCACGAACGGGCCGAGCACCTCCATGTCGGCGGGCGAGATCGCCGGGACGTTCACCGCGGTCGTGACGACGCCGCCGGTCAGCGCGGCGATGATCTGCTCCGCGGTCTGCGTGCCGGCGCGGTCCTGCGCCTCGGTCGTCGAGGCGCCGAGGTGCGGCGTCACGACGACGTTGTCGTAGCCGTCGAAGAGCGGGTAGTCGGTGATCGGCTCTGACGGGAAGACGTCGAGCGCGGCGCCGGCGACCTTGCCGGAGTCGAGCGCGTCCTTCAAGGCCGCGTCGTCGATCAGCTCGCCGCGCGCGCAGTTGATCACGCGCACGCCGTCCTTCATCTGCGCGAACGCCGCGGCGTTCAGGACGCCGGTCGTCTCCGGCGTGACCGGCAGGTGGATCGTGATGAAGTCGGCGACCCGATACACGTCCTCGGCGGTGGGCGCCTTCTCGACGCCGAGGTCGCGGTAGCGGTCGACGCCGACGAACGGGTCGTAGGCGATCACGTGCATGCCGAAGCCCCTGGCGCGCTCGGCGACGAGCTGGCCGATGCGCCCGAAGCCGACGATCCCGAGCGTCTTCTCGTAGACCTCGACGCCGCCGAACTGCGAGCGCTTCCACGTGTGCGCGAGCAGCGAGGCGTGCGCCTGCGGGACGTGGCGCGCGAGCGAGAGCATCAGCGCCAGCGTGTGCTCGGCCGCGGTGACGACGTTCGACTGCGGCGCGTTGGCGACGATGATGCCGTGCTTCGTCGCCGCGGCGACGTCGACGTTGTTGACGCCGACGCCCGCGCGCCCGATCACGCGCAGGTTGCCGCCGAGCGCGATCAGCTCCTCGGTCAGCTTCGTCGCCGAGCGGATCAGGATCCCGTGGTATAGCGGGAGCCGCTCGCGGAACTGCTCGTCGCTCCAGTCGAGCCCGAGGTCGACCTCGAAGTGCTCGCGCAGCAGCTCGACGCCAGCGGCGGCGATCTCCTCCTTGACGAGGATGCGCGGACGCTCGTTCACGCGGGCGAGCCCGTCGCGACCGGAACTCCAGCCTCGAGGAAGACGCGCTGCGCCGCGCCGACCCCCGCACCCTGCTCGACCGGGTGGCCGAGCTGCGCGAGCGTCATCTCCAGGCCGGAGAGCGACGTGAGGATGTCGAAGCCCCCGAAGTAGCCGCAGTGCGCGATCCGCAGGATCTTGCCGGCGAGCTGCGACTGGCCGCCGTTGGCGGTGATGCCGTAGGCGTCGCGCAGGATCTTCGGCACCTGCTTGCCGTCGATCGAGTCCGGCAGCACGATCGCGGTCACGACGTTCGCGCGATCGTCCGGGTCGCCGTAGAGCTCGAGCCCGAGGGCGGCCGCTCCGGCGCGCGTCGCGCGTGCGAGCAGCGCGTGGCGCTCCCAGACGTTCTCGATCCCCTCCTCCTCGATCATCCCGAGCGCGACGTCGAGTGCGGCGAGCAGCGTCACCGGCGGCGTGAAGGGGCTGTTCGGCGGGTCCTTGCGCTGCTGCTTGGCGGTCTGCACCCAGTCGAAGTAGTAGCGGCCGCCCGGCTTCGCCGCGGCCGCGTCGAGCGCGCGCTGCGAGACGCTCGCGAACGCGAGGCCGGGTGGGATCATCAGCGCCTTCTGCGAGCCCGCGACGACGACGTCGACGCCCCACGCGTCCTGCTCGAGCTGCGCGGCGCCGAGGCCCGAGACCGCGTCGATCGCAAGCAGCGCGCCGCGCTCGCGCACGACGGCGGCGATCGCCTCGACGTCGTGGACGATCCCGGTCGAGGTCTCCGACAGCGTCGCGAAGACGACCTCGATGCCCGGCTCGGCGTCGAGCAGGCGTGCGATCTCCTGCGCGTCCAGGCGCGTGCCCCAGCCGGGCTCGTAGCGGACGAGTTCGGCGCCGTAGGCCTCGCACAGCTCGATCCAGCGCTCGCCGAACTTGCCGGCGGCGCACGCGAGCACCTTCGTCCCGGGCCGCACGAGGTTGGCGACGGCCGAGTCCATCGCGCCCGAGCCGCTGGAGGCGAACGCGAGCACGTCGTTCTGCGTGCGGAAGATCGGCCGCAGGCGATCGAGCACGCTCGCGTACAGCGCAACGCCCGCCGGAGCGCGGTGGTAGAGCACCGGCTCGGCCATCACCGCGAGCACGCGCGGCGGGACCGGGGTCGGCCCGGCCGTCATCAGGATCTGCTTCGTGAAGGGGTTGATCGTCGTCATCGGCGGCGCGGCTAGGTTAGCGCGGGTGCTGGTGTGCAGCCGGCGCTACCCGTCGGTGAAGCCGCTGTCGTCGATCCACGACATCATCGCGCGCAGCTGTTTGCCCTCGACCTCGACCTGGTGGCCGGCCTGCTCGGCGCGCATGCGGTTGAAGTTCTCCTGGCCGGCGCGCACCTCGGCGATCCACTCGCGCGCGAAGTCGCCCGACTGGATCTCCTTCAGCACGTCCTTCATCGCCTGGCGCGTCTCGGCGCCGATGATGCGCTTGCCGCGCGTGATGTCGCCGTACTCGGCCGTGTTCGAGATCGAGTAGCGCATCCCGGCGATGCCCTTCTCGTACATCAGGTCGACGATCAGCTTCAGCTCGTGCAGCACCTCGAAGTACGCCAGGCGCGGGTCGTAGCCGGCCTCGACGAGCGTCTCGTAACCGGCGCGCACAAGCTCGCTCGTACCGCCGCAGAGGACGGCCTGCTCGCCGAAGAGGTCGGTCTCGGTCTCGTCCTTGAAGGTCGTCTCGATCACGCCGCCGCGCGTGCAGCCGATGCCCTTCGCGTAGGCGAGCGCGAGCGCGCGGGCGTTGCCCGTCGCGTCCTGGTGGACGGCGATCAGCCCCGGCACGCCGGAGCCCTCGGTGTACTGGCGCCGCACGAGATGGCCGGGACCCTTCGGCGCGACGAGCGCGACGTCGACGTCGGCCGGCGGCTCGACCTCGCCGTAGTGGATCGAGAAGCCATGGCCGAACAGCAGCAGGTTCCCGCCGGCGATGCCGTCGCGGATCGCCGCGAAGACCTCGCGGTGGCGCTCGTCGGGCGTGAGGATCATCACGACGTCGCCGCGGCTGGCGGCGTCGACCGGGTCGAGCACCTCGAGGCCGTGCTCCCTGGCCTTCGCGACGCTGCCGGAGTCGGGGCGCAGGCCCACGACGACGTCGACGCCGGACTCCTTGAGGTTGAGCGCGTGGGCGTGGCCCTGAGAGCCGAATCCGATGATGGCGACGGTCTTGCCGTCGAGGAGCGTGAGGTCAGCGTCGTCGTCGTAGAACATGGCGCGGCAGGCTACCGGGTCTCCGCACCCGACGCCCGCCGACGGGCGATCGCGGCCGCGGTGCCGCCCGCGGCGGCGAAGAGCGCGGCCGCGTCGTCGACGAGCTCGTCGCGCGTCGCCGCCATGTCGCCGTCGAGCCAGACGATGAGCAGCTCCGCGAAGCCGCCGGCGAGCAGCGTCGCCGTCACCTCGACGACATGGTCGACATGCTCGGGCGGAGCGCCGTAGAACCCGCGTGCCTGCTCGGCGACGAGTCGCGCGAACAGCCGTCGACCGTCGCGCCGGCGACGCAGAAGCGCGTCGTTGCCCTCCGCTTCGGTGAAGGCGACGCGGGCCTTGCGGGGGTCCTCGACGAGCAGATCGACGAAGCAGCCGATCGCCGCGCGCGCCTTCGCCTCGGCGTCGCCCGGCTCCGCGGCGACCGCGGCGACCACGTCCGCGGCCGCTTCCTGCGTGATCGCGTCGAAGAGCGCGAGCAGCAGCGCCTCGCGGCTCTCGAAGCTCTCGTAGAAGTAGCGCGTCGTGAGCTTCGCGTGCGCGCTGACGGCGCGCACCGTCGCCGCGCTCCAACCGCCGCTGCCGACCAGCTCGAGCGCGGACTCCAGCAGCGCCGCGCGCCGCGCAGCACGCCGCTCGTCGGCGCCGACGCCGCGGTAGACGCCGGTGGAGGCGCGAGCCATGCCTGCGAGCTTGACAGATGGCGCCGGTGCGATGGAGACTGAGCACGTCCGTAGTCAGACCTGTGAGGCAAGCGATGGACGACGGCTACTTCCCCCGCGGCAGCTCGGTCCTGCGCCAGGTGCAGGAGGAGCGCATGGTCGGGCTCTTCTACGGTCAGCGCGCCCTCATGATCGGCGCGCTCAATCCGGTCAACTACGTCGGCACGAGCCAGGCGACCGCAGGCCGCGCGATGCCGTTCAAGCGCCTCGCCCGCACCGCCAAGGACTTCGAGACGATCTTCCTTGGTACCCGCGCAGAGGCGGACCGCGTGCTTGCGAAGGTGCACAAGCTGCACGACCGCGTCAGCGGCGAGCTGCCGGAGGACGCCGGCCCCTACCCCGCCGGGACGCCCTACTCCGCCGTCGACCCGGAGCTGATGCTGTGGACCGTCGCCGTGATCGCCGACTCGTCGTTCTGCTTCTACGAGCTGTTCGTGCGCCGCCTCAGCGACTGGGAGCGCGACGCCTGCTGGCAGGACTGGGTGCGCTTCGGCGAGCTGTTCGGCATGGAGCGCGCGATCGCACCGCCCACGTACGCGGCGTTTCGCGCGTGGTGGGAGGAGCGGCTGGCGAGCGACGAGCTGCACCTGACGGACGAGGCGCGGTACATGGGACATGCGGCGGCGTTCGAGATCCCGCTGCCCGTGGTCAACCAGCCGGCGAAGCGCCTCCACGACCTCGTGATGCTCGGCAGCCTGCCTGCGCGCGTGCGCGAGCTGTACGGACTGGATTGGCGCGCCGCGCACGCCGTGGCGTTCCGCGCCGCGGTGGCCATGCTCCGCGGCTTGCGCCGCGTTGCCCCGAGCGTGGTCACGCAGGGATCGAACGAACGCAGCTTCGCGCTCGTGGCCGCGACCGAGCGTCGGCGCATCGACCGCGGACGACCGACGCCGCAGCTGCCGCCCCTGGCCGCCCCCTCCCCGGTGCCGGATGCCGACGCCTCGGTCGCGATCGGCTGAGCGGCTCTACGCGCTCGCGGCCGCGACGAGCGCGCGGCCGGGGAAGCGCAGCGATCCGTCCGACGTGGCGAAGGGCGCGACGCCCGCCTCGATCCGCCCGCGCAGCGCGGCGACGGCGGACTCGTCGAGCCCCTCGACGAGCTGCGCGAAGTGGCGCGAGATCGACAGCGTCGACTGCCAGTAGTCCTCGGCGTCGTCGTTGAGGAAGGCGACCTCGACGTTGTCGGTGACGATCTCGGTGAAGCCGGCGTCCTGCAGCAGCGTCCGGAGCAGCTCCTCGCTGCCGAGGTCGAACGGCGTCGGCGGCGTCGGCGGCGGATGCCCCTCGGCTGCGAGCGCCTGCTGGCGGATCGCCGCCCACGGGTTGTGCTCGAGCGCGGCCCAGGTCGCGAACGCGAGCCGGCCGCCGGGTCGCAGGATGCGGCGCGTCTCCCGCAGCGCGGCATCGCGGTCGAGCGCGAACATGTACCCCCAGCGGCAGAGCACGCCGTCGACGCCGGCGGCGTCGAGGTCGATCCACTCCAGCTCGAGCTGCTTGAACTCGACGTTCTTCACGTCCAGCTCGGCCGCCCGCGTACGCGCCTGCTCGAGCATCGCCTCGGCGCCGTCGCTGCAGATCAGCGTCCCGCCGGGCTGGATCAGCTCCGCCGCGAGGAAGCCCGTCTCGCCGACGCCCGCCGCCAGCTCGAGGACGCGATGGCCGGGCTGCGGCTCGATCGCGTCGATCAGCCAGCGCGAGACGGGCATCCCGACGGCGTTCATGCGGTCCTGCAGCTTGCGCCAGCCGCCCGCGACCTGCTCCCAGCCGGCGCGCGCCGCGGCGCGCTGCTCGTCGGGACTGCGATCGTGCTCGGCACTCATCGCCGCTCAGCCTATCTCGCGCAGCTCGCGCCGCAGCAGCTTCCCCGACGGCGTGCGCGGCAGCTGCTCGGCGAACGCGATTCGCTTCGGGACCTTGAAGCGGGCGAGCTGGTCGGCTACGTGGGCGCGCAGCTCCTCCTCGCTGGCGGGCGCGCGCAGGACGACCGCCGCCACGACCGCCTCCCCCCACTGCTCGTCCGGTGCTCCGTAGACGCCGGCGTCGGCGACCGCGGGGTGGGCGAGCAGGATCGTCTCGACCTCCGTGGGCGCGACGTTCTCCCCGCCGGTGACGATCGTGTCGGCTTTGCGGCCGGTGACGATCAGCCGGCCCTCGGTGTCGAGCGCGCCGAGATCGCCGGTGTGCAGCCAGCCGTCCGCGGCGGTTGCGCCGGGCGCGACCGTCGGGCCGGCGACGAGGATCTCCCCGTCGGCGGCGATCTCCACCGTCGTGCCGAGCAGCGGCGGGCCGGCCGTCTCCGGCTCGCCGATCGCGGACGTCGTGACCTGGGAGCACGCCTCGGTCATGCCGTACGTCTGGGCGACGGGGATCCCGGCCTGCTTGGCTCGTGCCGCGAGCGCTCTCGTGAGCGGGGCGCCGCCGACGAGCGCGACGCGCAGCGAGGCCGGAGAGCGGAGGCCCGCATCGAGGAGGCGCTCGAGCGTGGTTGGGACGAGCGAGACCACGGTGACCGCCTCCTCGACGATCGCCGTCCTCACCGCCTCCGCGTCGAAGCGCTCGTGCAGCACGACCGTCGTCCCGTAGATCGCGCTGCGGATCAGGATCGAGAGCCCGCCGACATGGCTGAGCGGGAGCGTGCAGAGCCAGCGCTCGCCGGGGTCGAGCCCGAGCGCGGCCGCGGAGCCGCGCGCGTTCGCGAGCCAGTTGCCGTAGGTGAGCTCCACCGCCTTCGGGCTCGCGGTCGTGCCGGAGGTGTGGATGACCGTGGCGACCGCGTTCGGGTCGATGTCTCCCGGCTCGATCGATCCCTCACCTTTGATCGCCTCCTCGATGACGAGCTTCGCCGACGACGTCCGCTCCGCTCGCTCGCTCTCCCCCAACCGCAGATCGATCGGCACCGCCGCCGCACCGAGCAGGAACGTGGCATGGAGCGCTACGAGGAAGGGGACGCCGGGCGGGAGCGCGATCGCGATCCGGTCGCCGCTCTCGATGCCCGCCTGTCGCAGCGTGGCGGCCATCGCGCCGGCCTGGCGGAGCAGCTCCGCGTAGCTGAGCGTCTCCGTCGGGGTCACGAGCGCGGCGCGGTCGGGCCGCAGCGCCGCGGCGCGGGGAAGCCAGGACTCCATCGGCGCGAAGGCTACGCGGCGAGCTGCTCCACAAGTTCCGCCGCGGTCCGCGCCGGACGCCTGACGACGTCGTCGTACGTGTACCGGAGGAGTTTCCAGCCTGCGCGGGTGAGCGCATTCCCCTTTCCGCGGTCGCGTTGGAAGGCTTGCTTGTCGCGGTGGTGGGCGTACCCATCGAGCTCTACCGCAAGCCGGTGCTCCGGCCAGACCGCGTCGACCTCGAAGCCCTCGACGTGGTGGTTCATCTTCGCGGGTGGCAGGTTGTGGGCAGTGAGGAGGGCGGCGAACCGATCCTCGAGCTCGGAGCGGGTGAGGGTTGGGCCGTGATCGCGCAGCTCGGCGAGCGCAGCTCGAAGCGCGGCGTGGCCCGACGGGCGGTTGCGCGCTCGCCGCATCGCGGCCTCCAGCGCCGGTGCGTCGAGGACGCGGTTCAGCTCCGCCCTGCTCAACGCCTTCGCGAAATGATCCTTCGGCACGATCGCCGCGAGATCGACGAGGGTTCGGGCGACAGTGGTTACCGGAACGCCGCGAACGACAGTGACATCGAGGGGAACGAGCGTGGCGTGGTGGACTTCGATCCCCTCCTGGCTCGCACGCCCGCGCTTCGGGGTCGTCACATCCACCCGCTGATGGTTCGCGGGCCTGATGCCGTGCAGCCCCGCCGCGTCGCGGTGGCTCAGCGCCGCGCCCGGACCGATCGCCAGCACGGCCGCGAGCCATCTTCCCTCTCTTCGCAGTTGTCGATGCCCGACTGCGTAGACGCCACGGTGGAGCCGGATCAGCGTGCCGCGAGCAACTCGCTTCTTGATCACCGTCGTGGTGACGCCGAGTGGTGCGAGCTGCCAGCCCGCCACCACCCCGTACTGGCGCGCCGCCAGCGCGGTGATCGACCTATCCGGCTGAACTGTGCAGGTCTTTGGGTCCATACGACCCATAGACCTGCGGAGTCCACGGATCTCGCCCCCGAGCGAGCGCAATAGGGTGTGTCCGACATCGACCGTGGGAGAACCTTGACGTGCCTGTGAACTGGACTTTGGGTGGCGACTATGAGGACGTTCGATATGAGCTCTCGGGGGATGGGATCGCGAAGATCACCATCGACCGACCGGAGGTCCGTAACGCGTTCCGTCCCGAGACGGTGATCGAGCTCTGCGACGCGTTCGAGCGCGCGCGGGAGGACACGGCGGTTGGAGCGATCATCCTCACCGGGGAGGGACCGGACGCCTTCTGCTCCGGCGGGGATCAGCGTGTCCGGGGCGAGGCGGGCTACGTGCAGGGGGCGGGTGGAGAGAACCCGGCCGTCGGGCGCTTCCACGTCACCGACCTGCACGTCCAGATCCGCCGTCTGCCCAAGCCCGTGGTCGCGATGGTCGCGGGATACGCGATCGGCGGCGGGCACGTCCTGCATGTGGTGTGCGACCTGACGATCGCCGCCGAGAACGCGCGCTTCGGGCAGACGGGACCACGTGTCGGCAGCTTCGACGGCGGCTTCGGGGCGAGCCTGCTCGCGCGCAACGTCGGAATCAAGAAGGCGAAGGAGATCTGGTTCCTGTGCCGGCAATACGACGCACAGGAGGCGCTCGCGATGGGCCTCGTGAACACCGTCGTCCCCCTCGATGACCTGGAGGACACGACGGTCGCGTGGTGCAGGGAGATGCTGGCCCTCTCCCCCTTCTCGCTGCGCCTGCTGAAGGCCAGCTTCAACGCCGAGGAGGACGGGCTCGCCGGGATCCAGCAGCTCGCGCATGACGCGAACCTCCTGCTCTACGGCGGCGAGGAGGCGAAGGAGGGGCGCACGGCCTTCCTCGAGAAGCGCGCGCCCGACTTCACCCGCTTCCCGCGACGCCCATGACCGCCGCGACCAGCACGGGGGTGGCGCGGATCTGGCTGATGGCCGCCAGGCCGAAGACGCTGCCGGTCGGCTTGGCTCCGGTGCTGGTCGGCACTGCGCTCGCAGGCACGGCGGACGTCTTCCATCCACTCCGCTTCGCCGCAGCCCTGCTCGGCGCGCTCTTCATCCAGGTCGGCGCCAACTTGTCGAACGACTACTCCGACGCACGCCGCGGCGCCGACACCGAGGACCGGCTCGGGCCGGTGCGCGTCACCGCCGGCGGGCTCGTGCCGCCGCGTCAGGTGCTGATCGCCACCTATGTGACCTTTGGACTGGCGATCCTCTGCGGCGTCTACCTGATCGCCGTCGCCGGCTGGCAGCTGCTGCTCGTCGGGGCCGCCTCGATCGTCGCCGGCGTGCTCTACACCGGCGGGCCGCGGCCGTACGGATACGAGGGGCTCGGGGAGCTGTTCGTCTTCCTCTTCTTCGGGATCGTCGCGGTCGCCGGCTCGTTCTTCGTGCAGACGGAGCGGCTCGTGTGGGAGGCGTTCGCGCTCGCCGTCCCCGTCGGCCTGCTGGCCGCCGCGGTGCTCGTCGTCAACAACGTGCGCGACGTCGAGACCGACCGCCGGGCGGGGAAGCGCACGCTCGCGGTGCGGCTCGGGCGAGCCCGAACCCAGACGCTGTTCGCGACGATGGTCTACGGCGCGTACCTGCTGACCCCGGTCACCTGGCTGTTCGGTCCTTTGTCGCCGTGGCTGCTGCTGCCCTTCCTCTGCCTGCCGCTCGCCGCGCCCGTGGTGCGAGCCGTCCGCACCCGCGTCGACGGGCCCTCGCTCAACGAGGCGCTCGCGAGCACCGGCAGGTTGGAGCTCGCGTTCTGCGTCCTGCTGTCCGCCGGCGTCCTGCTGAGCTAGAGGCCCCACCATGCGACTCGAGATCGCCCCGCGCCGCCTGCGCCTGCGGACGCCGCTCACCACGGCGCAGGGGACGATCGCCGAGCGGGAGCTGCTCGACGTGATCGTGATCGCGGCCGACGGCGTGGCGGGGGCCGGCGAGGCCGCACCGCTGCCGAGCTACGACGGCGTCGCGCTTGCCGAGGTCCGCGACGCGCTCGAGGACTGTCGCGACGTGCTGGGCGACGCCGAGGGGCTGCCGCGCGGGATGGTCGCCGCCGCCTGTCGCGAGGCCGCCGTGCTGCCGCAGGCGGTCGCCGCGGTCGACCTCGCGCTGTGGGACCTCTACGGCCGACGCGCAGGCGAGCCGGTGTGGCGGCTGCTCGGCGCCGAGCACGGAGGCCGGGTCGCGGTCAACGCGCTGCTCGCCGCGGAGGACCGCGCGGGCGCTGCGGCGGAGGCTGCAGCGGCGGTCGCCGCGGGCTTCGCGTGCGTGAAGCTGAAGGTCGGCATCGGCGACGACGGCGGTCGCCTCGCCGCGGTGCGCGCGGCCGTCGGAGCGGACGTCGCGATCCGCATCGACGCGAACGGCGCGTGGCAGGCCGAGCAGGCGGGTGCGCAGCTGCGCGCGCTGGCCCCGAGCGGGGTCGAGCTGTGCGAGGAGCCCTCCCACGGGGTCGCGGAGCTGCGCGCCGTGCAGGCGGAGAGCGAGATTCCGATCGCGATGGACGAGACGAGCATCGCCCCCGGGGCGCTCGACAGCGGCGCCACGCCGATCGTCTGCCTGAAGCTGAGCCGCTGCGGCGGGATCTCCGGCCTGCTCGACGCCGCCGAGCGCGCGCGCAGTGCCGGCAGCGAGGTCTACCTCGCCTCGACGCTCGACGGCCCGCTCGGGATCGCCGGCGCGCTGCACGTCGCCGCGCTGCTCGAGCCGTCACGGCCCTGCGGGCTCGCGACGCTCTCCGCGTTCGCCGACCTCGACGTCGATCCCGCGCTCGCCGTCGTCGGTGGTTTCATGCAGGTCCCGACCGGTCCGGGACTCGGCGTCCGGGCGTAGCGAACAGACAGGAGGCCGGATCAGATGGCGAACGTCTACACGACGGACTGGCAGCGCACACTCGACCAGGGCGGCTACGGCCTGCGCGCCGCCCCCGTCGGCACCCAGGCCGGCGCGACACAGGTCGGCGTCTCCGTCTATGAGCTCGACCCGGGCAAGCGGAACCTTCCCTACCACGCGCACTTCGGGATCGAGGAGGTCGTCGTGGTGCTGCGGGGCACGCCGACGCTGCGCACGCCCGAGGGCGAGCGCGAGCTGGCCGAGGGCGAGATCGTCGCCTGTCCGCCGGGCCGCGCGGGCGCGCATCAGCTGATCAACCGCAGCGACGGCGTGGTGCGCTTCCTGATGCTCAGCTCGAAGAACAGCGCCGACCTGATCGAGTATCCCGACAGCAAGAAGATCTCCGCACAGGCGGGCAAATGGGGCACGCCGGACGCGGTCGCCTACATGCTCCCGATGGAGCCGCAGCTCGGCTACTTCGACGGCGAGCCGGAGTAGAGCAGCTCCGCGACGGCCTCGGGCGCCTCGAGTTGAGGCGCGTGGCCGGCGCCGGGGACCACGTGGAGGGCGGCGTGCGGGATCGCGCCCGCCATCCGCTCGCCGAGCGCGCGGAACTTCGCGTCGCGCTCGCCGACGATCAGCGTCACCGGCATCGCCAGCTCGGACAGGCGCTCCCACAGCGGCTCCATCGCGCCCGTCCCGAGGCCGCGCAGGGCGGCCGCGAGGCCGCCCGGCGACTGCCCGCGGCGCATCGCGTGGGCGGCCGCCGAGACCGCAGGCGACTGACCGGCGAACAGCGGCAACGCGGACCAGCGCGCGGCGAACGCCTCGATCCCCTCCCCCTCGATGCGGTCGGCGAGCGCCGCGTCGGCTGTTCGGCGGGCGCTGCGCTCGGCGGCGTCGGCGATCCCCGGGCTGGCGGAGATCAGCGTCAATCGCTCGATCCGCTCGGGCGCGGCGAGCGCCAGCGCAAGCGCGATCCGGCCGCCCATCGAGTAGCCGGCAAGCGCGAAGCGGTCCGGTGCGAGTGCGAGCACGTCGGCGTGAACGGAGGCGAAGTCGACGGGCCGTGCCGCGGCAGCCGAGCCGTGGCCGCGGAGGTCGGGGGCGAGCGCGCGATAGCGTTCGCCCAGCGCCGCCGTCGTCGCAGCCCAGCTGCGCCCCGTCTGGGTGAAGCCGTGAAGCAGCACGAGCGACGCTGACATCCCGGACATCTTCCATGACCGCCTCCGCGACCGACACCTACCTGCTGCTGCGCGCGTTCTGCGAGGAGCTCGCCCGCTGCGGCGTCGGCGACGCCTGCACCTCCCCCGGCTCGCGCTCGACGCCGCTCGTGCTCTCGCTCGCCCGCACCGCCGGATTGAGGTGCTGGTCGCACATCGACGAGCGCGCGGCGGGCTTCTTCGCGCTCGGGCTGGCGAAGTCGACCGGCCGCCCGGTCGCGATCGCCTGCACGTCGGGCACGGCGGCCGCCGAGTTGATGCCGGCCGTGATCGAGGCCGCGCACGCGCGCGTCCCGCTGCTCGTGCTGAGCGCCGACCGCCCGCCGGAGCTGCGCGACGTCGGCGCCGGCCAGACGATCGACCAGCTGAAGCTCTACGGCGACGCGGCGAAGTGGTTCGTCGAGGTCGGCACGCACGAGGCCACGCCGTCGCGTGTGCGCTGGATGCGCGCGCTTGCCTGCCGCGCAGCCTGGACGGCGCTCGACGGCCGCCCGGGGCCGGTGCACCTCAACTTCCCGCTGCGCGAGCCGCTCGTGCTCGACGCGCCCCTGCCGGGCGACGATCCATCGCCGGGCCGCGCCGACGGGCGCCCGTGGGTCGCACATCCGGTCGTGCCGGCGCCGAGCGAACCGGCGCCCGTGCCGGTCGCACCGGCTCCGCGGACGGTCGTCGTCGCGGGCGCGAGCCGCGACCCGCTGCTCGGCGCGACCGTGGCGGCGTTCGCCGCCGCCGCCGGCTACCCGCTGCTCGCCGACCCGCTCTCCGGTGCGCGTCGCGGCCCGGCCGCGATCGCCCACTACGACGCGCTGCTGCGCGACGCCGCGCTCGCCGCGGAGCTGCGACCGCAGCTCGTGCTGCGCGTCGGGGACCTGCCGACCTCCAAGCCGCTGAGGACATGGCTGGCGGGGCTGGATGCCGAGCAGGTCGTGCTCGACGCCGAAAACGCCTGGCACGACCCCGACGGCGTCGCCGCCACGCGCATCGCCGCAAGCCCGCGAGCCACGTTGGCCGCACTCGCGCCCGAGCACCGCGGCGCCGGGGACGCCGGCTGGCTCGAGCGCTGGCGCGGCGCCGACCGTGCCGCCGCCGGCGCGATCGCGGCCACGCTCGGCGAGGAGCTGAGCGAGCCGCGCGTGGCCGCGGAGCTGGTCGCCGCCCTGCCGAGCGAGGCGACGCTGTTCGTCGCCTCCTCGATGCCGATCCGCGACGTCGAGACGTTCGCCGCCGCGCGCGACGGGGCTCCGCGCGTGCTCTCCAACCGCGGCGCGAACGGGATCGACGGCACCGTCGCCGCCGCACTCGGCGCCGCTGCCGCGGGCGACGGTCCGGTCGTCCTGCACATCGGCGACGTCGCGCTCGCCTACGATCTCGGCGCGCTGCTGTCCGCGCGCCGGCTGCAGCTCGCGCTGACGATCGTGCTCGTCAACAACGACGGCGGCGGGATCTTCCACTTCCTCCCCGTCGCCGGCGAGACGGACGCCTTCGAGCAGCACGTCGCGACGCCGCACGGGCTCGACTTCGCGCAGGCCGCAGCGCTCTACGGCGCGCGCCATCAGCTCGTCTCAACGCCCGGCGAGCTGCGCGACGCCCTCGGCCTCGCGCTCGCCGAGGACGGCGTGACGATCCTCGAGGTCCGCACCGAGCGCGAGGCGAACGTCGTGCTGCATCGCCGCGTGTGGGACGCGGTCTCCACGTCCCTGGCGGCGTCAGCCGGCGAGGACGGGTAAGAGCGCCTGCAGCTTGACCTCGGTCTCGGCCAGCTCCGCGGCCGGTTCGGAGTCGTGCACGACGCCGACGCCGGCGTAGCAGTGAGCGACCTGGCCGCGCAGCAGCGCGCAGCGCAGCGCGACGCATAGCTCGCCGTCGCCGTTGGCGTCGGTCCAGCCGATGGGGCCGGCATACCAGCCGCGGTCGAAGCCCTCCAGCTCGGGAATCAGCCGCTCCGCGACCGCGAACGGCTCGCCGCCGACGGCGGGCGTCGGGTGCAGCAGCTCGGCGAGCGCCATCGCCGCGCGCGGCGTCGCGAGCTGCGCGCGGATCGGGGTCGCGAGATGCTGGATGTTCGCGATCCGCACGACGACCGGCTCAGGCGCAGCCGTCACCCAGACGGAGTGCGGACGCAGCGCCTCGACGATGCGGCGCGTGACGATCGCCTGCTCGCCGCGATCCTTGTCGCTGCGCAGCAGCGCCTCGCCGAGGTGGTCGTCGACGGCCGGGTCGGCGCTGCGGCGCGTCGAGCCGGCGAGCGCGACGGTGCTCGCACGCTCCCCGTCGCGGCGCACGAGCAGCTCCGGGGTGGCGCCGAGGAAGGTCGCCTCGCCGCGGCCGACGGCGTAGACGTAGCAGGCCGGGAACGCGTCGCGCAGGACGCCGAGCACGGCGCCGGGGTCGTGCGCGATCGGCGCGTGGACCTGCACCTCGCGCGCCAGCACGACCTTCTCCAGCGCGCCCGCGCGGATCCGCTCGACCGCGCGCGCGACGGCGCTCTCGTAGTGCTCTGGCGGCATCGCGCTGACGACGCGATAGCGGCCGGCGGGCGCCGGGTCCAGCAGCGGCAGCGGCGCCTCGCGCAACGCGGCGAGGCGCTCCTCGATCGCGGCGAGCAGCTCGTCGGGCAGGTCGTCGGGGCGGGCGAGGGCGGCGACCGTCAGCCGGACGTCGCCGCCGCGGCGCGCGAACGCGATCTGCGGCACGTGCAGCGAGGCGGGTGCGAAGCCCGCCCACTGCGGTGCACTCGCGCCCTGCGGCGCGAACGCGAAGCCGCCGACGGCGACGAGCCCGGCACCGGCCGGGCCGGCCGGCGGGTCGGCGAGCGCCTGGGCGGCGAGTGCACGCCAGACGCGCGCGACGGCGCCGAAGCGATCGTCGGTGCGCGGCTCGAGCGCGCAAACACAGCCGAGCGTCGCGAGCGCGGAGCCGTCGCGGTCGGGCTGTTCGAGGCAGAACCACGGCTCGTTCGCCATCCGCGAGCCCGCGACGACCGCGGTCGGATCGACGTCGGACACGGGCACGGTGACGGCCGCGAGCGTCTCCCCTCCGCCGCGCGCCCGCGCACGGCGGACCGCGGCGGCGAGGCGCGCGGCGAGCAGCTCACGCGCGGCCGGGTCGAGCCACTCCCGACTTCCCGGCCGCGTGCGAGTGAACGACATCTACGTTTCGCTGCGTCCGCGCGCGATCGCGATCTCGCCGGTGCGCGCCATCTCGACGAGCCCGAAGGGGCGCACGAGCGCCTCGAACGCCTCGATCTTGTCGTCGGTGCCCGTGATCTCGACGACGATCGAGCGCTTCGAGACGTCGACGACCTTCGCGCGGAAGATCTCGCACAGCTGCATGACCTCGTTGCGCGCGCTGCCGTCGACGGCGAGCTTGAACAGCGCCAGCTCGCGCGCGAGCGTGTCCTGCGGCTCGAGGTCGCGGATCTTCAGCACGTTGACGAGCTTGTGCAGCTGCTTGGTGACCTGGTCGATCGGGTGCACCGCGCCGTCGAGCGTGAGCGTGATGCGCGAGATCGACTCGTCGTCGGTCGGCCCGACCGCGAGCGTGTCGATGTTGAACGCCCGCCGCGCGAACAGGCCCGCGACGCGGGTCAGGACGCCCGGCTTGTTCTCGACGAGGATCGACAGGATGTGCTTGCGCCCGGTCCTCAGGCCGCCGGCCGCCTCCAGCTCGTCGAGGCTGATGAGCTCCTTGGTTCCCGGCTCGCCCATGCCTCAGCCCACCATGTCCCGCGCGGCCTGGCCGGCGGGGATCATCGGGTACGTGTTCTCCTCGCGCGTGACGCGGACGTCCACGAGGACGGGGCCGGGCGTCGCGATCGCCTCGCGGAGGCCGTCGACGAGCTTGGACTTGTC